>Ga0075012_10000530_pt1 | contig 40021 bp, 38 predicted proteins | sample All_14_2_FD_71474 | JGI IMG/M metagenome (GOLD analysis project Ga0075012, IMG submission 71474) | Freshwater microbial communities in response to fracking from Pennsylvania, USA - Allegheny Zone_MetaG_DW_15 | ecosystem: Environmental > Aquatic > Deep subsurface > Groundwater > Drilled...
CGCCGGTCGCCCTCGAAGATCATGCCGGACGTTCGACCGCCGATGGTGGCGGTGATGATGTCCTGCACGTCCTGAGCGGTGACGCCGAGCCGTGCCATGGCATCGCGGTTGACCCGGATGTCCAGCATCGGAAGCCCCGTGGTCTGCTCCACCTTGACGTCGGCCGCGCCGTTCGTTCGGCGCAAGACGCCGGCGATCTTCTCGGCAGTGGCGTTCATGGCGTTGAAGTCGTCGCCGAACACCTTCACGGCGATGTCGCCGCGAACGCCGGCGATGAGCTCGTTGAAGCGCATCTGGATCGGCTGGGTGATCTCATAGGCATTGCCCGGAAAGTTGCCGAGGTTCTTCTCCAGTCGCTCAATCAGCGCCGCCTTGGTCAGGCTGGGATCGGGCCATTCGTCGCGGGGTTTGAGGATGACGAACATGTCCGTGGCGTTGGGCGGCATCGGATCGGACGCGAGTTCCGCCGTGCCGGTCTTCGAGAAGACGAACTTCACCTCCGGCTGCTTCGCCATCATCTTCTCGATGGGAACCTGCATGGCCTGGCTTTGCTGGACCGACGTCGCCGGTATGCGGAGCGCCTGGATCAGCAGGTCGCCCTCATCAAGCTGCGGCAGGAACACCTGACCCAGCGACATGAAGGCGGCGATGGCAACGACGAACCCGCCGACACCGGCGCCGATCGTCATGGTCGGCCGCTTCATGGCCTTGTCGAGACCTGGCTCGTAGCGGGCCTTGAGCCAGCTGATGATCCGGCCCTCCTTCTCCTCGATCCTGTTGGACAGCCAAATGGCGATCGCAGCGGGAACGGCGGTGAGGGACAGGACGAAAGCGAAGGCGAGCGCGATGATGACGGTAAGCGCCATCGGCACGAAGGTCTTCCCCTCGACGCCTGTCAGCGTGAGCAACGGGACATAGACGAGGATGATGATCGCCTGACCATAGACGGACGGGCGGATCATCTCGCGAGCGGCCGACGCGACCGTCGCCAGACGCTCCTGCACCGTCAGGATCCTCCCCTGATAGTGCTGCTCGTCCGCCATGCGCCTTAGCGCATTCTCGACGATGATGACGGCGCCATCGACGATCAGACCGAAGTCCAGCGCGCCCAGGCTCATGAGATTGGCCGAAACGCCGGCGCGCAACATGCCGAACCCCGTCAGCATCATCGTCACCGGGATCATCATTGCCGCAATCAGAGCGGCACGGAAGTTGCCGAGCAGGGCGAAGAGAACGACGATCACCAGGAGCGCGCCTTCGCCGAGGTTCTTGGCGACCGTCTTGATCGTGGAATTGACCAGCGCCGTGCGGTTCAGCACGGGCTGGACGATGACGTCGGGAGGCAGGGAGGCGTTGATCTCCTCGAGGCGCCCGGCGACTGCCGTCGCCACAGTGCGGCTATTCTCGCCGATCCGCATGATGGCCGTGCCGACGACGACCTCGGTGCCGTTCTCCGACGCCGAGCCCATCCGGATGGCCTGGCCGAGCTTCACCGTCGCGACCTGACCGAGCGTGATCGGAACACCGTCGCGCGTGGCGACGATGACACGCGAGAGTTCGCTCGCGTTGCGCACGAGTGCGTCCGACCGGACGGCAAGGCCTTCGCCATTGCGATTGACGAAGCCGCCACCAACGCTGGTGTTGTTGCGCTCCAGCGCGGTGCCGAGATCGGTCAGGGTCAGTCCCATCGCGGCCATGCGCTGAACGTCGGGCTCGACCTGGAACTGCTTGGCATAGCCCCCGATGGAATCGACGCCCGCAAGGCCCTTCGTATTTTTCAGCAGCGGCGTGACGATCCAGTCCTGCGTGGTGCGCAGGTAGGTGGCCTTCTCCGTATCATTGGTAAGGCGATCGCCTTCGGGCGTGATGTAGCTGCCGTCGGGCTGCATGCCGGGTTCGCCCGGAAGATGCTTGTCGTCCTTCCGATGCTCGAGCCGGACGGTCCACATGTAGACCTCGCCCAGACCCGTGGCGATCGGTCCCATCTCGGGGCTCACGCCATCGGGCAGGTTCTCGGCGACGCCGGTCAGGCGTTCGCCCACCTGCTGCCGCGCGAAGTAGATGTCGGTGGATTCGTCGAAGACGGCCGTGATCTGCGCAAAGCCGTTGCGGCTGAGCGAGCGTGTGTTCTCCAGGCCGGGGATGCCGGCAAGGGCGGTTTCGATCGGGAACGCGACCTGTTTCTCGACCAGTTCGGGCGAGAGCGCGGGGGAGCGGACGTTGATCTGCACCTGGTTGTTGGTGATGTCGGGGACGGCATCGATCGGCAATTGCGACAAGGCGACAGCACCGATGACGGCGGCGATTGCGGTCAGAAGCAGGACGAGCCAGCGCTTGTGAACCGCCCAGTTGACGATGGGGGCGATCATCGGCTCAGTCCTCGTGCGCCGCTTCGCCCTTGCCGAGTTCGGCCTTGAGCGTGAAGCTGTTGGTGGTGGCGATCTGCTCGCTGCCCTTGAGGCCCGAGCGGACGATAACGCTGCTGCCGTTGGTGTCGCCAAGGGTCACGGGCGTCGACTTGAAGCCGGCCTTGGTGCGCACGAACACGACTGGCTTGCCTTCGACGGTCTGCACGGCCGTCGATGGGACGCGGACGGCAGCATCGCCACCGCTGCCGGACAGCTGGACGGAGGCGGTCACGGGTTCGCCGACCCGCCATTGGCCTGCGCGATTGTCGATCGTCGCGATGACGGGCACCAGGCGCGTCTGCGCATCGAGCGCCGGCGACACGAAGCTGACGCGCGCCGTCGCCTCGCGGCCAGGGGCGGTGATGGTTACGGTGTTGCCCGGCTTGACCCGGCCCGCATCGGCGGGCTGCAGACTGAGCGAGAGCGATACGCTGGAGAGATTGGCGACCCGGAAGAGTTCGGCGTCGGCCGCGACGGTCTGACCCAGCACCACGCTGCGCGAAATGACCTGGCCCGAGGCCGGAGCCGCAATGCCAAGGCGATTGAGTCCACCTCCGCCACCACCGGCGGCGGCAACCTGTCCGCGCGCCTGCTTGTAGGCGATCTCCGCCTCTGTCGCGGCAGTGGATGCCGCAAGCAGGTCCTGCTCGGGCGAGACACGCTCCTTGAAGAGCCGGCGTTCGCGGGCAAGATTGGAGTTGGCGAGAGCAAGGCGCGCCAGTGATGCTTCGACCTCGCCCTTGAGCTGAGCGGCCTCGCGGCTCTCTATGACCGCCAGGACATCCCCGCGGCCGACGCTCTGGCCAAGGTTGCGGTTGAGCGCGACAATGCGCCCTCCGATTGCGGCGGAAACGACCTGCGTTCCCTGCGGATCACCCTCGATGGTTGCAGGCAGCTCCAGGCTGCCCGAACCGCCTACCGTCGGCGTGCCGATCTGAATGCCCGCGGACGAAATCTGATCGGCAGTGAGCGTGACCTGGCCTTCGTCGGCATGTGCCGCCTCGGCACCGGCCTTCTCCTTGGCCGGCGCGGCCTCATTTGTGGCTTCTCCACCGCTGCAGCCGCCCAGCAGGAGCGCGAGCGTCAATGGCAGCAGATAGGCAGCATTTGTTTTCATTTTCATGGATCAGTTCCCCTGTGTCGGCGCGGGAGCGGTGAGACGCTCCAACCGGGCCTTGGCGTTCTGGTAGGTGGAGAGGGCGTCTATGGCGGCGACGCGGGTGTCGGCGAGCGTGCGCTCGGCATCGAGCAGTTCGAGCTGGCCGAACTTCCCTTCCCGATAGCCAATCCGGGCGATCCGGGCAGCTTCCTGGGCGGCGGCAAGCGCCGGTCCATTCGCGGTCTGCGCCAGGGTTGCAGCGTTGTCGGCTTCGGCTTGCGCATCGGTGATGGCCTGCTCGACGTCGAGCGCGGTCATCCTCCGCTGGGCTTCCACCCTGGTTCGCTCCGCCTTCGCCTGCGAAACCGCTGCCCGTCCCGAACTGAAGATCGGGATCGGCATGGTGATGCTGAAAACGGCAGCAGTGTCGTTCGTCGCGGACAACCGCCGAACGGCCGGCCCGACCGTGACGTCGGGCACCATCTGCGATCGTGCGAGCTGGATCCCCGCGTCGGCCACGGCGAGGTCTGCGTCGGCCGCGGCAAGGGCGAGCGTGCCCTCACTGGCCGCCAAACGTGGCCCGTAGATAGTCGAGGGCATGCGATCCAGCGCCGCGGCATCGAGGGGACCCTCGACCGGCTGGCCGATCCGGCGTGCCAGATTGACCCGCGCCGCGTCGGCGAGGCGCTGCGTGCGTTCGAGGCCCGCCTGCGCATTGAGACGGGCGACGTCGGCACGCTGCTCTTCGAGAGGAGACGCCCGTCCTGCCTGCACGCGGATCTTCGCCGCCTTCAGGGCATCCTGGGCGATACGGAACTGATCCTTCGCCGTCTCCGCGCGGCGCTCGGCGGCGACGGCCTCCAAGTAGAGCGCGGTGACCTGCAGTCGAATGTCCGCTTGGGTGATCGCGGCGATAAGAACGGCGCGGTCTGTCTGCGCATTGGCGACGGCGATGCGCGCTGAGCGCTTGCCTCCAAGCTCGATCGGCAAGTTGACGCCCACGGTCGTTTCGGCCTGATCCAGCCCACCATAGGGACCAGTGCCGCCGATATTCTCGATCTGGCTCTGGAACTGCGGATTTGGACGAAGGCCAGCCATTGTGCGGGCCGCTTTTGCAGCGTCAATTCCCGCCTGGGCGGCTTCGGCGGATGGCGCGCTGCCACCAGCGGCAGCCACCGCCTGGTCGAGCGTGAACGCGCTCGCGCCCTGCTCGGCCGTGCTTTCAACCTGCGCTTGCGCCACGGCGACGCAAGACGTTGCGACCAGCATGGCCGCTATGATCCTGTGCATGTAGAAAATCCTGATTGATAGACGTCAGGCCGCGCTCCCGCTCAACGCGGGGCACGGTCGGCGAGCATCAATCAGGCGATGGGCGGCCTCAGATCAGGACCGGGGGACCAGCGCGCGGCGCCGGTGGTGTCAGACAGGTTCCGGGCTTCAGCCGGCTGGAAGAACACGACGGGTTCGGCCAGTCGAAGGGGAACGAGGGACACGGAACCATGGCATCCGCCATGATGATGGGGAACGGCCCGATCAGAATCGCCTTGCGACTGATCGGAGTCGCCATCGCTGTGAACGTAGCCGGAGCATTCGACGGTCGTGGGGCTGGGAAACTCGCGCGCATGCACAGCTCCCGTCGCCGTGAGCGACGCGACCATCATGCACAGAATCAAGAGACCCCAACGGACCATGCGCCGCCCCTAGCGGATTTTCTACATCATGTCATCTTCGATTTACGTCGAAGATTACTTGCCGATTTATGTAATACTATAACTTAACATGTTTCTGATCTATTACCATTGCACGCCATGAACTGGAGCTAGCGGCGGGGGCGCCGGTTCGCCGATCTCCTCGAGAAGATCGATCTCGATGACACGGCACATGGTGGACAGCGGGACGTCATGAACGCCGTTGGAAAATGGATCGGTCAGGTCCTCGCCAATCCTGAGCGCACCGAGGAATATCATGCCGATCAGCGTCGATCCGAATGGCGTGTAGAGATTGAGGGATTCGACCAGCGCGATCGGCAGGAGCACGCAGAAGATGCGCGTGAATAGGTTCGGCAGGAACTGAAAACCGTTAGGCAACGGCGTGTTCTTGATGCGCTCCATTCCACCCTGTGCGTTGGCGATGTCCGTGAGGGTGCGCTCGAACAGCGCCTGCTGAATGGTGTCGATCCTACCCTCCTCGCGCGCCAAGCCAATCCGCTGCGAGATCTGGCGCAGTAGCGCGTTCGGCTTGTTCGATCGTTCTGACGCCAGCCGTTCAGCCTCGGCGCCAGCAAGTCGAGCTATGTCCTCGGCCGGATCCTGGCCCCGCAACCGACACCGCATCGAGTGAGCAAATGCGATCTGGAGAAGGACGACTTCCCGCCGAAGTTCGCCCGCACCAAGAAATGTGCTGGAGAGCCTTGCCAAACTCCGGGACGCGTTGATGAGCGCACCCCACAGCGTTCTCGCCTCCCACCACCGCGCATAGGCTGCGTTAGTCCGAAAGCCCAGAAACAGCGCGATTGCCGTGCCGAAAAGCGCGATTGGGAACGCAGGCTCCTTTATGGGCGAGTAAAGATGGACCGCTGTGACCGTAACGTCCCACAGAAACAGAATGCTGAGCGGCCTCCATATCTCGAGGAAAATCTGGCGTGTCCGAGGTCGAGCACCAACAATCATTTTATATTCGTCCTCTGGTCAGCGGCGATGGGAAATTCTGAGCACAGCTCTTCAAGAGCGGCTAGATTGCGGATTTACCGAGCATCTGGGCGAGGGAAGTCGTGTAGTGGCAAAAGATGCTTGGACGTCGCACGAACTCGGCAATCGCCTGCGCCGGGCCTTCTCCTTCTACCGCATGGACGAAGCAAAGTTCGATATGATCGTTCAGCGGACGTGAAACCAGAAATTCCTGCCTCGAAAAATCTCGTTCGAAATTAAACCAGCACACACACTGCCGTCGCCCTTGACGCAGAAAATGCTGATCATCGGTCCTCGCACAAACGACAATTATTTCCGAGTTCCACTTCGCCCGTGCTTTGCAAACCCCTGACACGTTCAGTTGTGCGCTGGTGTAAAAATTTGGGACAATGAGAGAATAAAATCGGTCTTGTAACCGAATTTAATCCATCATATTTTCGGCGGTGATGAGTCTCTATCGCCCCACTGCCTGCGCCCGTGGCAGCCGCAAGTTCAGCTCACGCTCGATTCTGGTCGAAGGCGTCCGCCATCGCGTCGTCTTCACACCGGACCTCGATGTCGACGTGCGACTCACTCACGCGGCAACGCACATCCACCAGGCCAACCTCGCGGACCGCACGTGTCCCGGCTACATCCGTGGCGCCCTCGAAGCGCACTCACAGTGGTTCGCGGCAGGCGCCCACACCGCGTCGGGTGCCTTTTCGCCTTGGGGCCCGCCCGAAGGGGTCCAGCAGCTCTTCAAGGAACTGCTCGAAGCGCGGGGTGCAACCGTCACGCCTTCCAAATCCGAGAAGAACGTGTGGCACATCGAGGCCCCAGACGAAGAGATCGGGAGCATCGCCTCGATCGTGAGCGGTCTGTTCCACAGCTATGCGATCTGCGTCGAGGCAGGCATCTACGAGTGGCCGAACCCGTTCGAAGTTCCGACGGACGATCGGATCAGCCGGCGCATTCCGGGTGTCACCAGGAGCGGCTATCCCGTCATCGTTCCCCGGTTCAGATTCCGGGTGCCGCAGTCGGCCGCATCGGCGCTGCGGTGCGACGATACCGAGCTCGTGCGACTTATCGTGCCGGCCCTCATCGCATACGGCGTTCCTCCCTCGATCGTGTTCATGGTGAAGGTGCTGATCGAGGGCCTGTCCAGGATAGCGGAACAGATAAACATCTCCGTGTGGGACTGGTTCGAGTCCGACTTCGGCGAGTCCTTCGCGATGACGAACAAGGGCCGTCGCAAGAAGCGGGTGAAGACGCAGTGGATCACGCCGGGCCTCGTGGCCGAGCTTCACGAGTTCTTCGACGGCGCCCGGAGGGCGCTCGATCCGAACGGCTGGGGCATCGACCAGTGGCGCGAATTTCTGACCGATCCCACGATCAGTAAGGCTCAGCGCATGAAGGCGGCCAAGGCTGCGCCACTGTTCCCCAGCAAGAGCGGTGGCTTCTATTCGCGCTCCGGCGTGCTCGATGTCTGGTATAGGCCCGCCATGCGATCTGCCGGGTTGCCGACCAGATCACACTATCCCCGGCACTGCGGTGTGAACCATTTCCTCGCCTACGTCGACGCGCGACCCGATCTGACCAACGATGAAAAACAGGCGGCGAAGCTCGCCTTCGCTCGCAGCATGGGTTGGAAATGGCCCGACGTGATGCTCGACCGATACAGCCTACCACAGCGCAGATCAGCAGAGATAACGGCCACCCGTGAATGGCGCCTCGACATGCGCAAACACCTCCAGGACCTCGCCTCGGGAATCGGGAGGCCTCCACTGGTTCATCCGCTGCAACCGACTCAGAACGATGTTCAGCTTTCTAGGCTTGCACGCCATCGCATGAAGGAGGCCGCATGACCGCCGACGACATCGCTGCAATCGCAGATACGCACGGTCTTTCGGAAGCCCGCGCGAAGCGCATGTGCGACTGGGGAATGATTGACGACGTCGGCGTCGATGGTCTGCGCTTTCCGGTCACAAAGCGGCGGGACGAGACGTTCAACGAATTTCGCATACGCGTCGCGGCGGAGTTTCCGCCGCTCAGGAACAGAGATGACGCTGCTATATTTCGCGAGGGCCTGCAGCGCCTCGATTTCCTGCTGGGTGCCGAGTTTTCCGACGACCGGTTCATGCAGGGATTTGAGATCCTCCGGAAGGCCGGGCACGTCCCCACCAAGTGGGGGCTGCACGGACTCATGGGGGGGTCAATCCAAAATCTCGAAGCGCATCTCCAACGTGTTCGGTCTGCCGGAGGCATTCACACGAATCTCACCGCTGCGGAAGTCGCCGCATCCCGCAAGGCCGGCAGGCAGGTATCGGTGAAACTCGACTTCACGCAGCTCGGCATCCAGCATGGCATCTCCCGTCACCAGGCGAAGCAGTTCGGCATCTGGGGCATGATAGACCCTCCCGGGATGGCACCGTCCGCATTCCCGGTGAAGAAACGGCCGGGAGAGAGCGTCGAGGACTATGGTGCGAGACTGATCGAGGAATATCCCCCGCTGAATAGCCGGGAAGAGGCGGAACCCTTTCGACGGGCGCTCTGCCATCTGAAGCTGGCCAACAAGGCCGAGGTCACGGCAGAGCGGTTCTCTCAAGCCGTCAGAATTCTGGAGAGCGAAGGGAGCACGCCCGGGCTTTACAACCTATTCGCTCTCATAGGCGGCTCGCACGCGTCCATCGCCTCCCATCTTCGCGGCATCGGCAGTCTGCGGGAACGCCGGGATCCGATTGTGCTGAAGGCTAGAGAGGAGCTCGGCCTCTACCCCGATCAAGCGGATGCACTTGTTCGCGCTGGCCTGCTCGACGAGATCAAGGAAAGATCGCCAGTCTATGGGGAGGGTTGGCAACCCGGGACCCTGGCCGCGTTGGTCACGGCACGCTACGCATCGTTTGCACCCTCAGCTGTCGGCATCGAGCTGATCAACGACTATGCCGTGGTTCGCCGGGCACTGGGTATCGCCACCGAAGGGGCACATCCGCCCGCGTTCCTGCATGCTGTCGTCGACATGCTCGTCAAGCTCGGCCAGCCCGCCACCATGGATGCGGTCTGGCACCTGATTCAGGGAGATAGGGACCAAATCCATGCCTATCTCACCAAGCGGGCACGGGAACGCCAGGACGTGCCGATGCCCAAGCGTAAGGTTAGCACAGATGCCACCATCGCCGAGCTGCGCGCAGGCCTCCCGGATTTCCTGACGTTCGCACCGTTCACCGCGTTGGCGGAAAATGCGTCGCCACTGGATGCGCCCTCCGGCAGAGCGATCGCCGGCATCCTCCAAATCTCTCACCCGCAAATATTTCCCGTCGCCACGATCATCGCCATGCACGGAAAGCGCGAGCCCAAGTTCCGCGCCGCAGTCGATGATGCCGTGCGAGCGCTGCGGAGCCTGGCGCCCAGGATGGTCGGTGTCGATATCACCGACAGAGGTGCGATCGCCGCGCTCTTCACCGCCATGCGCCTGCTAGAGCAGCGGGGCGACCGATTCGACCAGCGAGCGCTCAATTGGGACCTGCGATGCTGGTGGACAGCCGTGGAGATCTTCGACGACTACAGATCGCAGAGAGGACTCGACGAGGGATATCTCGCCGATCTCGACAGCATCGCACCTGCCTTGCCGGCGGGCTCCCAGGCACTTCGTCAGATGATCCAGGACGACCTCGACGAGTTCACCCAAAAAGGCATCAAGGACAGGATCGACCGCCTCGTGCCGATCATGGCCGATCTTCCGCGCTTCGTTTCGTCGGTGTTCGACGAACGCGCGCGCTTCAGTGCCTTCCGGGAGAGTGTCCAAGACAAGCTAAAAAGCGCGCTGGCGGCGGGCGGTGCACCGGCGGAACTCCAGGCCGCAGGCAGCCACGTCGAAGTCTTCACCGACGCCCAGGGCAATGAGATCAGGCAGCACATCCGATACGTCGTCCGCCACTGGCGCACCGTCACCTCGGCGCTCTGGCAATGTCGTCAAGCGCGTGAGAAGAACCATCTGGAATCGATCAAGAAGGCTCTGCCTTCACGCGGCTGGCGGTCGAGGCTCTTCGAGAACAATTTCGTCGTGGAATTCGTGGATTGCCTTCCGGAGGAGGAAGGCGGCGCAGTTTCGCTGCCGACTTGGATCGAACTGCACGCCAAGCGCTGCTATTGGCAACCGCGCGACTGCGAGACCGACGAAGAGCATGAGGAGCGCTGCGCGTTTCTGGCGAAGATCAGCCTGTCAGATTCCGCACTTCGCAGCCACGGTGCCAGTATCGGCGACTTCGAACGCTACAAGAAAGCCATCGCTCGTCGGGCGCGTCAGCACCTCGGCATGACGCTCATACCGCTGGAGGAAATCTACCATTCCCAGCTTGTCGGGCTCGTGAACATCTCCGCACGCTTGGATGAACCCCTCAGGACTGCGGAGATCACGCAGTTCAACATCGGCGAGGGGCTGACAACCGGGACCGCCAAAGACGGCATGCCGTTCTCGATCTTCCACGCCTATGCCAAATATGACAAACGCCGTCGCCGATACATCCTGTCGAATGTAACAGAGGATCTCGCGGACCAGTTGCTCGAAGTGACCTCTCGGCGCTTCTACAGTGGAAAAGGTGTCGACCAGTCCAAAAGACCAAAAGGGACCCACGGCAAGGGTCCCGCCCGGGAGGCATTCCTCTTCTCTGCCGACGGACGCGCACTAAATGCGGATCAGGTCAGCGTCCATTCCCGGATCCTGCTGGCGGGTGTGTTCGATTTCCGACCACACGACCTGAAATACATATGGAACCGCCTCGAGAAGCACGCGCGATCGTCCCTGGAGAGCCGGCGCGAACGACAGGGGCACGTCCTGCTCAAAACTGCAGATGACTACGATCTGGAGATGCCGAATGAAGAGATGGAAAACGACCGTATTGCCCGTGAGCAGCGCCAGGCGCGCCGCGAGTGGATGAACGGCGACACGCCAGCGCCCATCGCCGCGACCAGCCTATTTGAACTGCAGCGAAGTCGCGCGAAGCTCGAAATGGACCTCGACTTCGACACGCGCTGGCACGAGGGAGCCTCCGCCGAGCGGATCCGAACGATGATCCGCGTCGTCGATGCGAAGATCGACAGGCTGCAGAATGGCGAATAGTGCCGAACATTTTTCCGAGTGGCCTTCGCTGACGATCCGCACGGGCGACAGCCGCCTCGTCCTTCTCGCCAAGCTCGCCGCCGTCTCGCTGCTGAGCGATGGACGGCCCGTCACGCGGACGACGCTGCCGGAGGAAGCCCGCAAGATCGATCCCGACATGTCCCGGCGCAAGCGCGGCTTCAGCGAGTCAAGTCTGGCCACCAACGCCGGGATCCGCGCCGTCTACGAAGCCGCGCGTGACTTCAAGCCGCTGAGGCGACCGGCAAGGCGCGGGGCCGTCGACGCGCACATCCTGCGTCTCTCCAGGCTCCAGCTGGCCAGTGCGCTCGTCCTTGCCAGAATGGCGACTGCCGAGCGCGAGGAGGAATTCGCGCGTGCGAGGGCGCGCTACGCCGCACCGCACGACTACACGCGCATAGCCGACCTCCTCAAAATACGGTCGGATCTTCCCGCAAACCGGATGGCCGGCGAAGTCCGTCCGGCGCTACTGGAAAATCGGAAAGCGGCAGCGCGAAAGAACGAGCGCCGTCTTCAGCGCGCCCTCTCCAGGCTCGATGGCGAGGGAAGGAGAACGGCCGCCAGCCTAGCGGACGCCACCGGCCTCCACGAGGAGACCGTTCGTCGAACCTTGGCGCGTATCGACGGACTCTGCACGGTGGAAGGTCCCGATGGAACTCCGATCGACATCAGCCCTTCGCTCCTCAGGATGCCCAAGTGGGATCTGGCACGAGCGCTCCATGTGGAGCGGGAGCTGATCCGTGCGCTCAACGAAGCGACGATGATGATGGCGGTCAGGATCGTCGAGCGCGAACGCCAGCTGCTCAGGAGCGATGCTCGATGAGACGCTGGCGCGCGACCGAGACCATGAAATGGCGGGAGATCGGAGCGATGTTCGGATCGGACTGCGCGGAACCGCGCATGAGCTCCGCTATCTCGGACCAGGCAGAGGCTGCGAAGACGTCCTCTCCCGTCTCGAACGAGCGTCCATGCGCATACGCGATGAACGTCCCGATGACATCCGCGCGGTTCCTCTCAGCTATCGCGTCGAAGCGACCCTCGGCATGGAGCTTTGCGACGGTTCGGCCCGGTAGTCCCTGCCGCAGGGGCAGTCCGAGGCCTGCACAGATGTCGGCGAGCGACCAGAAGGGCCCCGCGTGCCGACGGCCTGCGAGCATAATGTCATCGTTGACGCCGGCTGGGTCACCGCACCAGCCAGCGACGTTGCGGCAGCCGAAGTGCCAGCCTGCCATGGCGCGGTGGCGCAGTAGCGCGAGATCGTGCGCTCCGTTGAATGTGATGAGTCGCGACTGCGGATCCGACGGATCGGGAAGCAGCAGGTCCACGAACCCGATGATCTCGCATTCCTTTTGTCGGTCCTCCCCGAACGTCCGGATATCGAGCCCGTGGAATCCGCCGACGGATTCCCAGCCGGTCAGGACCGATGCCGCCACGATCCTGTGCAGGGCGGGACGGTCGTGCCCGGAACGAGCTTGCGTGGGTGCGTTCGCCAGCGAGTCCACGCAGGGAACGCTCTCGACGTCCAGAACCGCGAACCGCCGCCGCTTCTCCCTGCCGGGTCTCACGGGCGCGTCCTTGCCGCAATCAGCAGCGCGCGGATGTTTCCGGACCCTCCGGCCATGAAGTCGAGCGCACATCCATTCCCGTCAGGATCATCGCGCAGCCATTCGACGAGGACACGTGGCGGCATCTGTGCATCCAGGGCCGCTGCCAGGTCGATAAGAAGCATTCTTCGTATCTCCGTTTCCTCGTTGTCGCATTTCCCGTCATTCCCTGCATTCGTCCCATCGTCCCGGAGTAGTCGAGCCAGCTCCTCATCTTCGAGTTCCCACTGGACGGCGATCCTGCAGAGAGGGTCGTTCGGGTTTTCCGTTTCCCTTTCACACGTCATTCGTAGTCACCTTTCGGGAGGAGTAAGATGAAGCACGACGTCATTGTTCGCGAGGTCGCGCGACGGGAGAACTTCGCGATCGGCCACTGCGCGAGGATAATCGACGCATACCTGCAGATCGTGGCGGACCGGATCAGCGCCGGCGAACGCACCCGACTGCCGGGTGTCGGATCGATCTCCTTGAACGAGAAGGGGCATGTGCGCATGAGGAGGGCCGTCAGGTCGTCGCGTGGAGACGAAACGAGCACGGGGAAGGACGCAACTTGAACATTGGCGCGAACTTCGGGGGCGAGATCGCACTCGACACTGTCCAGCTGACGAAACTGCTCGCCAACCTCATCGGGGCTGTCTCCGCGACCGACTACGAAGCGGTCCAGAACCGCGTTCGGGACCTTCAGAAGCGTGGCTTTCCGTCGAGCGCCCGAACCGGGCGGGGCCGGAAGTCGACCTACACTATTTCGGACGTCGTTGCGGCCGCTGCGGCCATCACGCTTTCGGATCTCGACATGACGTCCGGGCGCGTCGTCGAAATCCTGGATCAGCATCGCGTGACCGTTCAGATGATGACAGTGATCGGCTGGAGGGTCGTGCGGATCCGGCGAAGCGGCCTGAGCGAGGATGAGTTTCGAAAGGCCGTCGCTGGACTGGAGGGCTTCCTCGAATATGTTCCTTGCGCACTTGGTGACCGCAAGCAGTATGAAATCTTCGTCATGACGCCATTGAGCCGTGAGAGGATGAAGCTGTTCCAGAAAAGGCGTGCGCTGATCAGGCTCGACTGCGCTGCTCTCGCATTTGACCTGTGCGATTTCCTTGAGATCAACTTCCGCTTTACCAGCCAGGAGGTGGATGCGGCCTTCCGGGACCTGGGAACTCAGCTGTTCCATGCACAAACAGAGGATCAATGGACGGTAGCCGCCGTCGAATCCGCAATCAGTGCAGGGCAGGTAGCCTGATGCCGGAGAGGATTGCGAGTGCCCACCTTCCATCCGCGTCGATTGCGACTGCCGTTCGCGAACGGACGTCGTGGAGATCGTAGGATCGGGCATCGTCAGAACAGCGGTTCGTGGCAGGTGGAAGCTGCAGGAGACTGGACAGCGGCACTGCTGACTTCGCGCCACGGTAGAGCCGGCATCACGGGAAGCGCCATCACGCCGTCGAACACGATCCGCGAGGCGAGGCAGTCGTCGCGGTTATACTGCAGGATCCTCTCCAGCAGAGCAGGGTCGCGCGTTTGCGCCCATTCGACGAACCACGCGATCGACGCGGCGCCGGACGCCTCCTTGTCGTCCCACCGGAAACCGAGATACTTGGCGACCGCCTTCAACCCGAGCGAGTTCAGGGGCCAGTGGGTGAACTTCAGGATGACGTCGAAGTAGAGGTCGACGCACCGTCCTGCCGTGAAAAGCGCCTCGACGCGCTCGGTCCCCACTTCCGGATAGCGCTGGACGAGACGGCGATAGGTCGTCTTCTCGAAAGCCGAGAAGGTGGTGATGAGGGCGGCCGGATCAGTGGACAGGAAATCCACCGCGGCTGCAAACGCATCGCGCTCCTGCGATCGGTCCTCGGCCAGAAAGTAGACATAGTCCTCGGCATCAATGCCGCCGTCCCGCCGACGTCGCCATATCCCGTGGAGATAGACGAAGTCGTCCGCTGTCGGATCGGTCTCTAGGTCGAGATGATGTTCGAGATCGTGTCGCTCCAAGCCCAGCGGCCGAGTGGAATAGGGCGGTGCGCCGCTCACCAGCATGCGTGCCCGTTCCCTGAATGTGACCAGCCGCGCGGCGCCAAGACCGGCGATGGACGTCCGACCGCCGCCTTCCTTCAGGGCGTTCACATCGACGTCGGCGAGATCCGCAACGGTCCGCGCCAGTGGCTCCACGGACTTGCGCACCGAGCGCCCGAGTCCAGGCACAAGGGTCAGGTCTTCCGCTTCGTCGAGGAGGCCCCGGCAGTTCGAGCGCCAGACGCACATTCCGCATTGCGAGGAGAGCGCGGGCCGCGCCGTCTCCCTCGCGTCCCTGATCGCCCGGGCGCGTTCGGCGAGGCCGCCAACGAATGCGCCGAGTGAAGGTGCATCGCGACCGACCGGAGCAGCCATGTCATACCAGACTGGCAATCCCTTCGAACCGATGACGAACGCCCGGTCACCGGCGCCGCCAACCGCGCCGAGCATTCCGGCGTAGTGGCCAACCTGCGCGGCGTATTCGCGCCGGGGATCGCGACCATTCGGCTGAAGAGGATCTCCTGCCTTCACGTCTCCGGCGGTCCACATGCCGCCCTCTCTGTGAAGGAGATCCGGACGGCCCTCCATGTCTTCCTGGAGGAGGCGTGCGCCGAAGATCCAGTCGACGTCGCACTCCATGGCAGCGATGGTCGCTTCCGCACGTTCGGCGATCGGCACCTTCCGCAAGTCCAACGTCCGGCCGGCCAGCTTATCGAGGATGTGCTCCTCATGTCTGTTGCCCTGCCGCCAGAGCATTTCGACGAACCCCGAGACGGGAGCACGGATGGCCGGATCGCCATGGAGATCGAGCTGAACGCGCATCTCGCATCGGACGAGATCGGCGAGCATGGTGCCCGTGATGCGCGAGGCCGCAGGAAGCGGCGTTGGACCGACCGGTTCGCAGGCGGAGGACGGCATCATCTGGCCTGCGCCTCTCTTCTGAACGCGTCCCTCATGGCGCGCAGCCCCTCCGGCTCTTCCATCATAAGATACACCGGTGACGTGCCGAGCGAAGGAGCGAAGTGGCGCATCCATAATGCGGCGTCCTTTCCAAAGCGCCAGTCGGCAAACACGCAGACTTCGAGGAGCTGCCGCAGACGCGTCTCCTGCTGAACTGTGGGGGACCAACGCTCGAGGGTTGCACCGACAAGCGGCCACACGCCGTTGTTGAGATCTACGATGATCTCCACTTCGGAAGCAGTGAGTCCTACATCTTCTGCGATGAGGTGCAGCTTCTGCGCGATCATGATCGCCTCCCGCCGCTGGAATTCGTCGATGGAATGCATGATGAGCTCCTCAAATGACCACCGGCCAGGGCATCCGCCATGCGGCGCGGCCGGTGTGGAAGGTTACGATGCTGTGGAAGTCGAAGACCTGGGCGCTCACCACCGGCCAGTGAGTTTCGGTGAGCCACGGATGGTCGACGAGGCTACTGACGGGGCGTCCGATCGCGGCCAGCGCGATCGTCTCTGCCATGACGGAGTCCATCCGGATCCGTGCAAGCTCCCTGAGTGATTCCACCTGCAGCCCATCGACCGTAGCCGTGACCTCGAGCCCGTCGTCGACCACTCGGAGCCCGACCATGTGGTGAGGAGCGCCGCGCCTGCGCACGACAGTGCCCGCCGTTCGGTGTCGGCGCATGAACGCAAGCGTCGAGTAGTCGAACTCCCTGCTGGTCCCGATCAGCCCGCTCCTGAAGCTCCGGTCTGTCGGAAGCGGGCGTGAGGGCCAGTTGGCAGGGGGATCGATGTGCCAGGCCAGCTCGGAAAAATCGATGTCCTCCGAAGCGCCCACGATATCGACCAGGGGGCTCGCCCACCGAACGTTGAGCGCCATGTGCTGCCAGAAGAGGCAACGCTGCATCAGCCAGACCTGGGCCGGATAGGCGTCCAACGTCTCCGCGAGGCGGTCCCGCGCGTGGCAGTCCAGCATCGCATCGTCGTCCGCACCCCCGCTCAAGCGGCTTCCCCCTGCCGCCATTCGACGGGCGAGGGCCCCTCGAGCGGGAGGACGACTCGGATCGTCGTTCCGGACCTGTCGGATCTGCACTCCAGCCGGCCATCCCCGGCGCGCACCAGACCCTGCACTATGTGCGTCCCGAGCCCCGTTCCCTGGGTCTCCGCATGGTCCCGGATACCCGGACCATTGTCGCTGACCTCGAGGATGACGTCATCGCCGGCGACGCTGGCCGTGATGTCCAGGAGGCCCTCGCGGCGCGTGAGCGCGTGACGGATGGCGTTGAAGATGAGTTCCGATCCGACGAGCAGCAGGCGCTGCGCTACCGGACCGGGGATTTCCTGATCCCTGTCCACCGTCAGGCTGACGCGCGAATGGTCGAGACCCTCGCGACCCCGGATCAGCCCGCGGCAGAGGCGATGCATCTCCTGCTCCAGATCGACGCTCTGCGCTGTCCGCCCCGACAGGACCGTATGCACCTGGCCGAAGCCCTCGAGCCTCTCAATAGCCTGGTCGAACAGCTCCATGCGGGGCCCCGACATTCCTGCGGCGCGGGCGATCTGCATCGCGGCGATCGACGCGCACAGCTCGTTCGCAACGCGGTGCTGAAGTTCCCGCAGTAGCAGGGCGTCCGCCGATGGCTGCGGCAGGGTCCTGTCCCAGTCGACGATCGTGAATTCTTTGCGCGGCATTTTTGTCTCCATTCCCTTGCGGATGCATGGAGATTTAACTCTCACATTATGAGAGTAAAAGATGTGAAGATGGTTAACTTTTGGGAGAATCAAAATGGGACAGTTTTTGCCGAAAAGCTTGCCGGGCGATCATAGGCAGCTTGGCATTGGAGGCATCCGACCCGCCACAGTCACCGGCAGCTTCCGCCCAAGTCCCGCGACTGCAAAGTCCAGCGAACCAGCACTTGCGAGGCTGGACGGCGGTGCATCGCCGTTCGCTGTTCCGACGGGAATCAGGATCGAGGGAGGGTCAAAGGCGGCTCGCGGTCTGGTGACTGCGCGAACCTTGTGGCGTCCGCCCCTTGAACGGATCGCCTTGCGTTCGACTGACAGACCGGCGAAGGCTGGTTTCAGGATGGATGAAGACGATCAGATCGAAGCTGTCGAGGGGCCCCGGACCACGGGTGCCCAGTCCATCATGCGGGCGATCGACATCCTGGACGCCGTGGCAGCGGCCGGCACCATCATGCTGCCCGACCTCGTGAAGGCCGTTGGGCTGAATGAGAAGACCTGCTACCGGCTTGCGTCTGCCCTCGTTGAACGCGGACTTCTCTCCACGTCGGGCAGGAAAGGCTTCCGTCTGGGATATCGTGCCGCGGAACTGGGCGCTGCCTACGAGCGCCACCGACGGACAATCTAATAGCCAAGCGTCTACCGCATTTCCGATTTCGGGACCGACCGGCATTTTTCCTGTCGGTCGTAGTGTGCCCACGGAAGGACGACGCGGGCCCGCAACATAGCGCAGCTCAGATCGCCGACGCCGCGAGCTTTACACCATGCGCCTGTTCGTCCCCAGCGAGCTGAACCGTTCGACACGCATTGCATCGTCGGACCTGCCACCAGGATATGCCCTTTCCGTGATCGGCCACGAGCTCCGCCAAGAAGTTCAACCAGCCGGTCGCGAGCGCGTTTGCCTGACGTCCTCGGACAGGGCTGTCCCTTGTTGCAGCTCTCATCGATTTCCCTCGCGGCGATACCGGCGAGGCGGATACGCGGCCCCTCCGCGCACCAGATCGGACCATCACCGTCCCAGACACGCGTCGGTGTGCAGGTGAACGATGTGCCGGCCGGCAGCGATGCCGCCGACAACACCAAAAGGGCAGCGATCATTTCAGCCAGGACGCCAGAACAGCCAGCGCGCCAAGCACGAATATGCCGATCTCGACCTTCATCATGGTCGTGAAAGCCGGGCCATCATCTTCTTGCCAGCGCTTCATACCGGAAAAGTCATCAAAGCAGTGTCCCCGTCGCCGATGGCGCAGTCCGCTTGATCCACGGTTCGGCCGTCCGCTCCATCTGCATCAGTTCAGGTGGGAAGCATCGGTCCTGGAAAGACCGCACGTCGTCCAGCGATCCGCGTAGCCAAGCGTCATATTCGTCCTCGTGTAGCAGCACCGGCATGCGGTCGTGAACTGGCGCGACGAACTCATTGCATTCCGTCATGAGCCCAGAATAGACAGCGCCCCACTCGTCGCTGTCTTTCCACATGCCGGCCCAAGCGAAGATCGGGCGATCCTTCAGCGTGAACCACGTCCGCGTCTTGCTGCCCTTCTCCCCCTCTGCTTCTGCGAACGCCGTCAGCGGAATGATGCACCGGTTCTCGGGATTGCCCGCGATGAACTTCCACGGGAAGGCATCGACATTGGCGATGTTGTTGACGGCCTTGGGCTTGCTGCCAGGCTTCATGGACTTCAGCCGCATTGGAAAGCCCCACGTCATCGACTGGACAATGCGCGCGGCGGCATCCTCGCGCACCACCATACCCGGCGCGCCGGGATAGACATCACCTTCACTGGCGTTGAAATTGACCGGACGTTCTGCCGCGAAAGCATCTGAGATGAGCTTGCCGCTCGCCTTCAGCGTGTAGAGATTACACATCGCACCGCGCCTCCAATCAGCCGAACAGGTCGCCCGATGCCTTCTTCATGGGCGCGCCGTGGATAGTGAAGCTGCCTTCCGGAAATGGGAAGAGAACTTCCGACTTTTCCTTCGACTGCATCAGCCAAGGATACCAATCCTCGGGCCGCACGACGGAGACGTGGCGCTCCTTGTAGGGTGCAATGTCGGGATAGGCTTCGACCGTGAGGACCGCGAACGACGCTGGCCAGCTGCGTGTCGCTGGGCGCCATATCCCTGCCAGGCAGAAGAACGGCTTAGGCGTTATCAAACTGGCGCGATACTTGGTCTTGCCGTCGATCTTCAGCCCGAAGTCGTTGGCGGGGATCAGGCATGGCCGATCGACCTCGGTCGTCTCGGATCGCAGCAGGCTCACCGGACCACGGAAATCGCCGAACGGCTCCAAGCCCCATCGCATCGTGGTCTGGACAGCATCGCCGTCGTGCCAGACCATAGCAGTGGCATCCTTGCCGGGGCCATCAATATCGGGATCGAAGTCAGCATCCATAATGGTGTCCTTCATGCTCGAAACCGGCTGAGCGCGTTCTTCCATTCAATGTCGCTCGGATCGGGCAAATGCCTCGTCGCCGGACCCTCCTTCGTTAATTCCAGCTTCCGTGGCCGCACGCGCTTACCAAGCCGGTGCGAGCATGGCTTGCACCACAACTTGTCGCGCGCGTTCCGCAGATCATCATCCCAGCGCTTCTGGTGAAAGCGATACCACAGACCAACAGCCTCAAAGACCGCGCTCTTCCTGCACATGGGGCACGATACCCTAATGTTGTAGCGCCAGACCGCAGCCTCGAAGAGATGGGTCGGAACCCTTAGCCCGTCGATGTTGCGGCTCATGGCTCACAGCAGGCGACCGTCGCCGGTCTCGGAAAGCAACATGCTGGCCGTGCGGGCCGCCGTGATCGCATTGCGGTAGTGGACGGTGTCATGCTTCTCAGCATCGTCGAAGCCCACGGGCGCCCATTCCGATGAGGGATAGACGGCATCGTAAATGGCTCGCGCTGTTTCGCGGAGGGGAGCGGTTTCGGTGAAGAGTGTGGCCATGCCGATCACCAGGGCATTTCACGCGCGAACTCGCGCATTTCGTCGAACATTGCCTCGTCGAAGCAGATGCCGCTCTCGCCGATCGCAAGGGCATCCTCGTCATCGGTTAGACGGACGCGAGCGATGGCCTCAAGCGTGGCGCCCCACTCGTCGTTTTCGATTCCCGGCCCTTCCAGGAAGTCGCAAACCAGACCCATGCGGAGGACGAGTGCCTGAGCAGCCACGCCTACAGGGATGATCCCTTCCCGCTCAGCGAACGCAGTCAGGATAGCGATGGCATCGTCGCCGCAAGCGCCCTGCATATGAAACGCGCGGTTCAACTGGTCGCCGGTCAACTTTACCGCGTTGATTTCCTTGAACCTGTCGTCCTGCGGCGCCCTACTGATGGCCGGCGTGGACTCTGAAAAAGCATGCATGGTGCGTCTCCTTCATGCGAATCGGGGGACGGCTCTTGTAGAACATATGTAGAACAAAACCAATGACGGTGAATCTCGGCTGGGCTACCCCAAGGCGATCTGCTGATTCGAAATGCGATCCACCATGCTTGAGACCGTCCCTGTCCATGTCGCTGCGATTGAGCTTCCCATGCTGCTCGTCAGCACACCGGCAGGGTTTCCATCCCCCGCTCAGGATGACATGGAGGAGCCAATCAATCTGGCCGACTGGCTGATTGAACATCCTGCAGCCAGCTTCATCATGCGCGTCGAAGGTTACTCGATGACAGGCGCCGGGATCACTGATGGCGACCTCATCATCGTCAGCCGGGCCGTTAAGGCGAGACCGGGCCACATCGTCGTTGCGCTGGTCCATGGGGACAGGACGTTGAAGCGCCTGCGCCGCCGGGAAGGACGGCTCTGGCTGGTGGCGGAAGCGGATGGCTATCCTGACATCATAGTGGACGAGCACGTCGAGACGTGGGGTGTGGTCGTCGGGCTCGCCAGGAAATACGTGTGAGCGCGCCGATCGCCCTCATCGACTGCAACAACTACTATGTGTCGTGCGAGCGCGCGTTCGACGCCAGCCTTGTCGGCGTCCCCGTGATAGTGCTGTCCAACAACGACGGATGCGCCATTGCGCGGTCGGCCGAGGCGAAGGCACTCGGGATCAGGATGGGAGCGCCCGTCCATCTCATTCGGGACAAGATCAGGGATCATGGCATCCGGGTCTTCTCGTCGAACTACGCCCTCTACGGCGACATGCAGCGCCGGGTCATCGCGGCCATCGAGCCGTTCGCCCGCGACTTCGAGATCTACTCGATCGACGAGACCTTCGTGGACTTCGCAGGGTTCGAGCATCTCGACCTCGTCGCCCACGCACGCGAGATGAGTGCGCAGGTCCGCCAATGGACGACCATCCCCACATGCGTGGGCATCGGTCCGACCAAGACACTGGCGAAGCTGGGCAATGCCGCTGCGAAGAAGAACCCCATATTCGAGGGCGTTGCCGATCTGCGTGACGACGCCACCCGCAACTGGGTGCTGGATCGCTTCCCAGTCGAGGACGTCTGGGGTGTCGGCAGGGCGACCGCCGGCAAGCTGGCTGCGCTCGGCATCCACACCGCGGGCCATCTGCGCGACATGGCGATGAAGCAGGGGCGCGGCGTCGGCACCGTCGTCCTGGAACGCCTGATCGCGGAGCTGCGTGGTGTGCCAGCCAACGTGGTCGAAACCATTGAACCGCAGCGCAAGGGGATGGCCGTTACGCGGTCGTTCGGATCGCCGGTAAGCGACATCGAAACGCTGATGGGCGCCGTCGCCCAGTATGCGATGCGTGCCGGCGAGAAGCTGAGGCAGCACGGCCTTGTAGCGGGTCGCGTCACCATCTTCTTCCACACCAATCCGCACAAGCTTGACCGTCCCCAATATACCGCGTCGAGAACACTGAGCGCTCAGCCAATGACCAGCGACGGGCTGGCGCTGCTCGCTTACGCGCGGCGCGGCGTGGAAAGCGCCTGGCGTGAAGGCTACGGGATCACCAAGGCTGGCATCATGCTGGAGGATCTGATGGACGCCGACCATCGCCCGCGGACGCTGTTCGAGGATGGGAGCGGGAGACGCGGGCGCCTCATGGCCGCCATGGATGAGGTCAACGGCCGCTTCGGGAAGTTCACGGCGGTGCCGGCGACGCAGGGATTCAAGCGCGCATGGGGAGCACGGTCCGAGATGCGATCTCCCGGATACACGACCCGGATCGCCGAAGTCCCCTGCGTGAGGGCCTGACGATAACGCCTGTTGCGGACGCGCCGGTGACTGGCCCCGTGTAGGCACAGCTTACAGCTGGCCGGGATCACAGCCCCGGGTCGGGCAGAAATTTCGGACTCCGATCAGCAGGAGTCCAGGGATGTGAAAAACTGAAATCCCAAGGATTCCTCAATCCGTGATCCCTCGTGCCTCCCGGCACAGGGCACGACGAGCATGCGTCCAGATCCGAACACGGATCGGACCGCTTTCTCCAGGCCTGGCAGGCAATTCCGCCCAGCGCGCTGGGTGGTTGGCGAACCCAACATAAGAGGGGAAAAATGAAGGAAATCCATCTGCGACGGGCCCGGCAGGGCACCGATCGCGCACGCTCTCCGCCCAGTGGTCGGCGGCCTGAGTATACCGCTTCCATAGCGTCCAACCGCTAAGGAAGTGCTGAACGACCTGGTTAAGCGATCCCAAGCCGCAGCAGCGGCGGTGATCATCGACCGGGGCCGAACGCTTCCGCTTCGGCACCTCTGGGCAGGGCCTCACGGGCCTGCCCTGGCGCGGCACGCGCCTCGACATTCCAGTGAACGATCAGATTGGAATCCAAGGATGTTGGAAAAAAGCATCCGCTGGATTCCGTAACTCAGGAACCATTGCGCCTGCGGGCGCAAAGGAAGGAAATCAGCATGTCCAGCGTAAAATTCGTCCTCGGCGCCCGCGATAAGGGTTTCGACTCCAAAGGCATCAACGACATGATCTGCGCCCTGCAGCTCGAGATGGGATCGACGCCCGGCGAGCAACAGCGCGAAACGAACGTCCTGTTCATGGGCGGTCCAGATCTCACCGACGACGACCAGAAGGAGCTCGGCCAGAATGCGGTCAACCAGAACTGGAGCGCCCTCTTCTCTAGCTTCGACGTGACCAACCCTACGGCAGGTCCGCTCGACATCTTCGCTGCCGTCACTGACGGAAGAATTTCCACTACGGTCGGCGGCGGTCGTCTCTGGAAGCGTGATCGTAAGTCACGCATCGTCGTGCTGTTTCCAGCACTTCAAATGAAATTGAAGCTCACGCTGAAGGGGCGCCTGTTCGTGGGCGAGATGCGGGGTCAGTATCATGACCACGGCTACGAACTCGCTCGCGGAGCGCTATTGGAGCGCGCGTCCACCTCTCCAGGGCACAGCCCCGTGCTTTCGACGATCGGGCAGTTTCCGACGATCATGGACGTGCGCACGCTCGCGATGGCCTTCGAAATGGCGGCCTGACGAGCCAAGCCCGGCGGCTGCAGCCGCCGGGTCTCGCGCGCACCTGCGCGCGTTTTCCCGAAGTTCACCTTCTACAATGAAGTAGTAGGTAGAGGGGAAAAGGCGGAGGCCGGGCCCGGCCCCGCGACTTCGTCGGTAGCGGGTCGGAAGTTAACAATCCGTGCATGCGACGAAATTTATTTCACTCGCCGTCCGGTTGTCCCCGACTGGTATCCAGTCGGGGTTCCTCGGCGCGCATGGTGCGCGCGCATGTCCGGGCGCGGTCGCGTCCCAGCGGGTCGGCGGCACGCCGTGCGGCGATGGATCGCACGATCATCTTCATTTTGGAACCTTTCATGCCTCGCGCCTGCAGGCGCTGAGGATCCAATTTTTCCCCTCACTTCAGAGGTTCAAATCCACTTGTAGTCACTAGAGCGCTCGCATCGCCGACACAGCAACGCTGCCACTAGAAGATCAGCATGGCCGAGCACGTCCTCCACGACGAGAAGAGTAACGTCCCCGAAAGAATATTTCGCCAAACGGGATGGGGACGACGACTAGGGTGGGCAATGACGAAACGGCTGACCAAAAGCGAACGCGCTGAACAGATTCTGGAGCTGATCCGCAAGGTCGATCCGGCCGAGGGGCGATGGGAGGATCGTCAGAAGGGGCCCCACACGATTCCCGTCTGGATGATGGAATCAGGTGATGGCTGGACTGCCCAGGCCGACCTTGGAAACATCTCCAAGGAAGAGGCGGAATCGCTGGTCGATCCGCTGGCTGGCCATAATCATAACATGCTATTCGATCTCTGGGAGAATACGACTGGCACCAAAATGCTTTCGCTAAGACGGGACTGCATTAGTGGAACAGTAAATGTGATCTCGATGCGGACTGATCAGTTGGAAGCCGTGTTCGGCCAGTAACCGATTTTGCAAGGACCCGTCATACGAAGGAACTGCGATCGTCGTCCTTCGGACTGCCGGCCTTTGGGGTAGATGGCTGATTAATGGCGTGCGTCGGATGCGGACTTGCAAAATTAGAGTTTCGCGCTGGAGAACCCGGGCTCCCAGCTGACGCGCCACATTATGACTCGACACCTATTCTCCACCGCTGACATAAAGCTCACGCTGATGGGGAATCTTCAAAGTGGCGACCAATCCGACCGAAGAAGGTGTGGGCGAAACCGCGTCCATTTTTCAAAGCAATCTTCCGTTAAAGGACAAGCTGGACAGGGCTAGGACAGAGCTGCTCGACCTTTCCGCGAGGAACAGACTTCTCAATATGCCTCGATCCTCCAAGAGCGTCAGGGCTCTGGAGATCGTCGATGAAATCAGCTCCGAGATCTTCAGGCTCCTTGTCGGCGAGGGGAAGACGTTCACCTTTGTTGCCGGCAAGTCCGCTACCGGGGAACAACCGGAAGGCGAGGAAGAGGTCGACGAGATTGTCGATCTCGCTCAGCCCGATGGCGACGAGGTCGATGAACGTGGCGTGCAGGCCCGGCACTCCGATACGCGCCTACAGACACGCCTGACCCCAAAGGGTCTGCAGAAGCGGCTGCTCGATTTGTTCTTCGACGCGAGAACCCTTGAGGAGGAGCAGGGTGTCAACATCCTCTTTCTCACCCTCGGCGCCCTCAAGTGGATCGATCCGCTGAATGCGGCCAACATCCGATATGCTCCGCTCGTGCTCATTCCCGTCTCGCTGGAGCGAGGCAATGCCGGTGAGAAGTTCAAGCTGCGCGTCCGGCAGGAGGACTACGCGTCGAACCTCTCACTCGAAGCGTTTCTGGATCGCGTGCACGGCATAAAGCTGCCGGCGTTCGAAGGCTCGGAAAGCTTCGACCCGGTCGCATACTTCCGCGAGGTGGCCGACGCCATCACCGCGAAGCCGAACTGGGAAGTGATCCCCGATCAGATCGTTCTGGGTTTCTTCTCGTTCGCAAAGTTCCTGATGTATCGCGATCTTGATCCGGACAACTGGCCCGAAGGTCGCAAGATCACCGATCGGCAGTTGGTGCGCGGACTGCTCGCAGAGGGGTTCGAGGGGTCGGATACGATGATCCCCGAGGAAGCCAACATCGATCCGTTCATCCCGCCAAGCGAGATGCTCCACATCGTGGACAGCGACAGCTCGCAGGCGCTCGCCGTCCACGAGGTCCGCCGAGGGCGCGACCTAGTGATTCAGGGACCGCCCGGAACCGGAAAGAGCCAGACGATCGCCAACGTGATCGCCGCCGCGGTGGCCGACGGCAAGACCGTGCTGTTTGTCGCCGAGAAGATGGCGGCACTGGAGGTCGTCAAGCGCCGGCTGGATGCCACTGGCGTCGGCGACGCCTGTCTCGAGCTGCACAGCAATAAGGCGAACAAGCGGGCGGTGCTCGAGGAACTGCGCAGAACCTGGGAGCTTGGCGCCCCGCGTGCGCAGTCGCCCGGAACCCTCAACGTCAGACTAACGGAGGCCCGCGACCGCCTGAATGCGCACGTGGAGCGTATGCACACCCTGCATGGCACGTCCGGCCTTACTCCCTTCCAGGTGGTCGGCCAGCTCAGTCGGCTCCGGCTCGATGGCGAGAAGCCCTCTGACATCAAACTGGATGGCGCCGAGACCTGGTCCGCAGATGGCTTCGCCGAACGCCATGACGTGATTGCCGATCTGGCGGACCGCATCTCGACTATCGGTCGACCCGACGAGCATCCATGGTTTGGTGTTGGACTGGTCTCCATTCTACCTACCGATGTCGAACGTCTCACCCAGCGACTGGCGGACATTGCGGCAAGGTTCGCAGGATATGATGCCGAACAGGGCGATCTGGCAGTCATGCTTGAAACGGGGAAGCCGCAGAACCTAGCGGACCTCGATCACCTCGTCACTCTGGCCGCACGTATAGGCAGTGCACCGGACGTTGGGGGGGCGGCGCTCGCTTCGACCGTATGGTTGGATCACTTCGAGGAGATCGAGGATCTCCTCGCGGCGGGCGAACGGCATGCGTCCCTACGTTCGAAACTCGCAACGGCTGTTGCCGAGGCCGCATGGTCCGCCGACCTCTCCGAACCGATCGCGTCGCTGGAGATGCTGCCGTCCACCTTCGGTCTGGAAGCCTTCGAGCATGCCGGTGCGCTGGCTGAGGGCCTGCCCAGACTTCTAGCGGAATCTGCTGCCTTGGCGCGCGCCCTCGGCCGGTCGGCACCCACCAGCCTGTCGGACGTCGCCCATCTAGCGCGCATCGGCGAGCGGGTCGCATCCGCTCCGGATGCAAGTCCGGAAGCGTTCGCCGCCGACCTTTGGGACGGTGGCGTAGAGCGGGCAGGAGATCTCGCCGAGGCTGTCGCCGCGCTCGAACGGTCGCGTTTGACGATTAACGGCGGGCTTTCCGACACCGCATGGACGATGAACCTGAGCGAGGCGCGGTCGGTGCTTGCCTCGCACGGATCGAGCGTCTTCAAGATGTTCAGCGGTGACTGGCGGCGGTGCAACCGTCTCGTCCGGTCAGTCCTGTCCCGACCCGACGCGTCCCTCGACGAGACGCTGACGCTGCTCGACGCGCTTGCATCTGGACAGAAGGCACGTCGCGAGATTTCGACCGAGGACGAATTCGGGCGTAGCGCTTTCGGTGCGGACTGGCGTGGCGAGCGCTCGTCATCGGTTCCCCTGTTTGCATTGGTAGAATGGATGCGGTCGCTCCGAGGTCTCGGTGCCGAACCTCGGCTGATAGCTTCCAAGCGCCCCGAGAAGGGCGATGTTGAATCCCGATCAAGCCGGACAATCGCGCTCGTGGATGGACTAGGCACAGTTGCCGAGAGGCTCTGCGAGGAGTTGGGCGACGTGCGCACGCTCGCCTGCGGGGATGCTCCGGACGTCCGCAGCGCGGACATTGCGGCGCTTGCGGCCTTTGCCGCTCGGATCAACTCCGCCGATAGGTTTTCACTTGGCATGCTAAAAGCTGTTCCGAAAGCCTTGGACGAACGACGTCTGCTGCTGAACGCCGTCGTCATCGGGCAGGGCGCGGCGAATGACCTAGCTCATGGTCAGGCGCTGGGTCGAAAGGCGTTCGACGGTCACTGGCGGGATACTGGGTCGAACTGGCGCCATCTTCGCGAGACGGCCTCATGGATCGGAGCGAACGAAGACATCCGGCTGACGGCAAGCAGGATCGCCGATCTACGCGAACCAACCAGACGCGCTGAAGCGCTGTCCCAGCAGAGGCTGGAACTTGACACTGATACCGCCGAACTGTTCGATCAGATCCAGCTTGATCGATCTGCAGCGCTCGGGTCCTCCCAGCCAGCGACGCTCGACCTGACGGCCCTGCGCTCCAGGCTGGAGCATTGGTCGGTCTCCGGAGAACGTCTCTTCCAGTGGGTGGCATACCGTGACCGTGCCGAGCGCGCCAAGGTGCTCGGTTGTGCTGACATCGTCGGCCGTCTTCGCGATGGACGGCTTGTCCCCGATGGTGCGATCGGTGCATTCGAGATGGCCTACTACGAGGCTATCTATGCGGATCAGGTTCGCTCCGATCCGGAGCTTGGCACATTCGATGGGACGCTTCACGGCCGCCTGGCACGCGAGTTCGCCGACATGGATCGCCAGAGGATCTCGGTCTCGAGCTACGAGGTGGTGAAGGCGCACCACCAGGCTGTCCCGCCGCGCGACGGTGGATCGGTCGGACCACTCGGTGTCCTTCGGTCGGAGATCGCGCGCCGGCGGGGCTTCATGCCGATCCGTAAACTCATGGAGCGCGCCGCTCCAGCCGTGCAAGCGCTCAAGCCCGTGCTCATGATGAGCCCGCTTTCGGTCGCGCAGTTCCTTCCCCCTGGAGTGTTCGACTTCGACCTTCTCGTGATGGACGAGGCGAGCCAGATCCAGCCGGTCGATGCGCTCGGCGCAGTCGCACGGGCGAAGCAGGTCGTCGTGGTTGGAGATCCCAAGCAGCTTCCACCGACGGCATTCTTCTCGAAGATGACGAGCGGAGCGGCGAATGACGAGGACGACGACGGCGGGAGCCGCGTCGCGGACATCGAGAGCATCCTCGGACTGTTCACCGCACGAGGGCTGCCGACCCGAATGCTCCGCTGGCACTACCGGAGTCGACACCAGTCGCTGATCGCCGTCAGCAACCGGCAGTTCTACGAGAACAAGCTCTTCATCGTGCCAAGCCCCTACACGGCCGAGGCAGGCATGGGACTTCGCTTCCATCACATCCCGCAAGGCGTGTGGGATGCGGGAGCCAGCCGCACGAACGCCGTCGAAGCCAAGATCGTCGCACAGGCGATCATCGCCCACGCCCGCGAACATCCGAACCTGTCACTTGGCGTAGCGACGTTTTCGACCTCGCAGCGACGGGCGATCCTCGATCATCTCGAGCTGATGCGCCGTTCCCTGCCCCCCGAAACGGAGGGCTTCTTCCAGTCCCATCCGTCCGAGCCGTTCTTCGTCAAGAACCTCGAAAACGTCCAGGGCGACGAGCGCGACGTGATCTTCATCTCCGTGGGCTACGCACCAACCGTGGTCGGTGGGCGGGTTCCGATGCGCTTCGGTCCGCTTGGCACAGAAGGCGGAGAACGCCGCCTGAACGTTCTCATCAGCCGCGCCAAGCAGCGCTGCGAGGTATTCGCTTCGATGACCGACGAGGACATCGAGCCCGACTTCGCCCAGACCCGCAAAGGCGTCTTCGCCTTCAAATTGTTCATGCATTTTGCCAGAACCGGCCGGATGACCATGGCAGAGAGCACCGGGCGTGATCACGATAGCGTGTTCGAGGAGCAGGTGGCCAAGGCCCTCCAAACGAAGGGCTATCAGGTCCACCGTCAGGTCGGACTTGCCGGCTTCTTCATAGACCTTGCCGTGGCGGATCCCGAACGACCTGGACGCTACCTTCTCGGGATCGAGTGCGACGGAGCATCGTATCATGGTGCCCGGTCCGCCCGTGATCGAGACCGTCTCCGGCAGTCGGTGCTCGAAAGCCATGGCTGGTCTATCCACAGGATCTGGAGCACGGACTGGTTTCAGCGGCCAATGGAGCAGCTCGACATCCTGATCGCCCGGATTGAGGCGGCGAAGGCAGAGCACGACGCGGACGTTAGCGGCCGCAGGAGCCGCGCGGTCCCAGTGGACATCCTTACCATCGACCGCGACGATGTGACCGAGATCGGGCTGGTCGCGAACGACGATCAACCATCTTTCGCCCTCTACGAGGAGGCGATGGTGTCGCGACCGTCACACCTCACCTGTGAGCTCCATGATGCGCCGCGTGGAGCTCTGTCGTCGCTGGCCGAGGGAGTGGTCGAACTCGAGGGTCCTGTCCATCTCGACGAGGTGGTGAACCGCATCCGCGATGCCTGGGGACTGAAGCGTGCCGGCGGGCGCATACAGGAGGCCGTGGAGCTGGCGGTCGACGTATCCGTCAAGATGGGGCGAGTGGCGAGGCAAGGGAACTTCTTGTCCATCCCCGGTCGGGAACCAAGGGTGAGGGACCGCAGCGAAGTCAGGTCGCCGACGCTGAGAAGGGCCGACACGCTTCCGCCATCGGAGATCGAGGCAGCCATAATGGAGGTCGTCCGATCCAACTTCGGAGCAACGGAGGACCAGGTCGCGACGGTCGTGTCGCGCAGGCTGGGGTTCAAGTCCACCAGCGCGCAGACCCGCGATGCTATCGCCGCCGTATGGACCAAGGCGGTTGAGAAGGAATGGTTGGTCCGTCGAGACGGGATGTTTGTCATCGGGTCAGGAGCACCCGTTCCGGGTCCAGTCCGGCCGGCTTCTTCGTTGGAGACGCTGGTTGCCGAGGGCGAGCATGAGAGACTCGAGTTCAAGGAGACCATACGCTGGGACGTCAGGTTGGGTAGCGAGAACAAGAAGCTTGAGGACGTGGTGCTCAAGACGCTCGCGGGCTTCGCGAACCGGATCGGCGGAACGCTGCTAATCGGTGTCTCAGATGAAGGTATCGCGCAGGGATTGGAGCGGGACTTCGTCTGTCTGGGCGGCAATAGGGACAAATTCGAGCTCCACCTGACAAACTTGTTTACGAAACACTTCGGCCAGGCATGCCGCGCGGCTCGAATCCGCGTGACGTTCCCCGACCTGGGCGGAACGACGATATGCAGGGTCGACATGGATGCATCGTCGCAGCCCGTGTTCGTGAACGTTGCAGATAGGAATGGAAGCGTGGCTGAGCGATTCTTCGTTCGGTCCGGCAATTCAACTCAGGAACTCAGGCCGAGCGAGGCCACGCAATACATCAGCGGCCACTTCCGCTCCATCTGACTTGAGCGGCGGCAGCAGCGCAAATTGGTGCGCGTTTGGCTGATGGGCGGCGGACCGGGGGTTCAGGCGGACGCGAGACGTGTCAACAGCTTGCGGACATGGGCGCGCCTATCCCGGTCGCGAGTGACCTCCAGCAATCCGTTCAGGCTCGCGCGCGCCGCGTCCACCTCCCCAAGTGAAAGCTGCAATCGAGCCAATTCCCACCATCCCGCATCATGTTCGGGTGCGACGACGGTGATGCGTCCGTAGATCACACATGCGCGCGAAATGTCGCCCGCCTGTTCCGCTCGGGTCGCCTGGTTCATCAGGAGCCTGACCAGCGTCAACCGGTTGGACATGGGCGAGAGGTTGTCGGCATCCGGCCGCGCGCCAGGCCCCAAGGTGCGCTCGAGCAGGGCCATCAGCTGCCCGGAACTGACCGGAGCTCCAGCATGAAAGGGATCGATGATCGCCATATCATCGCTCGGGCCGATTCCTACCAGGACATGTGCCGGCGTGTTCAGCGCATGCGCAGTCCAGCCCAGGCGTCGAGCGGCCGCAACGTATAGAATGGAGAGGCTGATGGGCAGACCGCGTCGACGGTCGAGCACGCGGATCATGTCTCCATTGATCGGCGCGTCGTAGGTTTCGGCGTCCCCGATGAAACCGAAACGTCCTCCGATGATCTCTGCGAGTAATGCACCCTGCGCCGCGCCTGAGCCAAGGTCGGCAGTCTCAATCGGACGACGCGCGGCCTCGAGCGATGCCGTGATCGCGCGCAGCTGATCGAGATAGGACTCCAGATCCGTTCCAGGATGATCAAGCGCGCTGAGGGCCAGCGCCGCACTGTCCAGCTCGATCTCATCGTCAGCCAGAAGACCTAGGTAGGCGATTTCTGCGTTCACGCCGCCAGCGATGTCGATCAAGCCGCGACCTCGACCTGTGGGATGTAGGCGACATACCCTTCGCCTTTGCGGTAATCGACCATGCTTTTCTCCATCTCGCATGGAGATGGGGTGGAGGTATCAGACATTCCAGCCGTCCGCGCTCTAACCAAGATCGATCGTTCCACGTGGTTCGACCAACGCCAGGTAAGTTGCTTCACTCAGGTATATCGAGTTTGACAGCTTCGTAGGCGCGACGGACCCGCCTTTTCGCGCAATTGACGACGTCGTCCCACTCGACCCCTTCATATTCGAGCTTGTCGATGTCTTCCTTGAGAATGTCGAGGCTGGTTCCCTGGCCGTATTTCCGGCCTACGTTTCGGCCCGACGCGTGGCCAAGGAGCTGGTCGGCGTTGTGCTCCTCGATGCGCGCAGTCCGCGTCTCGCGCTTCGTGGAATGGCGCAGGGAGTAGAAAGCCTTGTCGAGATCGTTGAGGCCCATGGCATCGAGCCTACTATTGATGGCCTTCGAAATGGTCTTATAGCGATCATTATATTTGTCGGCTGTCAGCCCTTCAAGCAGCCACTTCCTCCCTAGGCGTAGCTGCAACTCCGCGAAGGCCATCAGGCCGCCCTCAACCAGGATCCAATGGATTGGCACATCGCGTATCGACGTGATGGTCTTCAGTCCCCGCTTCTGGTTGGAGGGCCCCTCGCGACGCCTCCGCATTCGGAAGACCGGCGTCGGGCCGTCGAACATCACGTCGTTCGGCGCTAGTCGAGCAATCTCACTGGGACGAGCGCCGCCCAGTGGCGCAGCGAAGATGAGCCAGAACATCTCGTCGCTACAGGCGTCGGGATCGGTCATGAGAGGGGACGAGTAGAGTGTCTGAAGCTCCTGTGCCGTGAAGTGGAATCGCTCGTCGCCGACGTATCCGGCGCCAGGGACAACGATGCCGTCAGCCGGGTTCTTCGTGATCCACTCCTCGTCCTCGCCGACCGACAGGAGTGAGCTGATCGCGGTGAGGTGCTTCTGGACGCTCTTCGCGCCCAGCGTGGACAAGCCATCCTTTTTCGCACGCTCGATCTGATCGCGGACCGGCAACGCCTTAATCGCATTCGCGGCCCGGGAGGGTATGCCGGGCAAGTCGCGGATGAATGCCTTCAGATGCTTCTTACGTATGTCCTCGATCGCCAGATCGCCAATGAGGCCTTTGAAGCGGCGAAGAGCCAGATTCCACTCGTCGATCGTCTTGTTTGGTTCGTCGGCCACAAGTCCGAGCTTGGCACGGAAATCCCGCTCCCAGGTCTCATAGGCTTCATCGAGCGAATGCTTCCCACCTGCCGTTTCGGCTGTCTGGAGTGGTGCCGGGTCGATCTTCTCCAAGGACGGAAGGCCTGAAAGGACGCTTGCGCTCTCCGATGGCCAGTGCTGAAACTCGTGGTCGGCCAGCCTACTCAGCACGACCTTTGCTAAGGCAGCGGCCCGGGGGCTCTTCGGCAGCACCGCCACGTCGGCGGCGTGCGCAATAAGAAGCACCTCCATCTCGCAGGCCTGCCAATCCTCGACCCGTAGGAGCGACCGCGCGATCTCCCGATATGCGAGGCCCTGGAAGTCGACATGGTTCTCGATCAGCCTCATCTGCGTCGTGAAGGCGTGGCGGTTGTCCACGACCGATTTAGGCTCGACCGGGAATCGCGTCGGGTGGTCGGCCAGTTCCAGCGTGTCATCGTGGACCTCGCCGAGGAGGTCACGTTCCGCCAGGACGGCATGCTCTGCGCTCCACGATGATCGGACCCGGTATGCCAGGAACTTCAGTAGGCCGAAGACGACGTTGTCCAGCGCCTTCGCCTTGTCGGTTACGCCGTCGTCGTTGGCAGCGAGGTTGCTTCTGACAAGCACGGTGAAGCCCCGGGCGCAGATCGCCTCCGCCTCGTCGGCGAGGTTAGCGGTGAGGATCGAATCGTATTGCGCGAACAATCCACGCATTCGCGCGAGCTCGATCGCATGCTTCCTGCGGGCCTCGTTGAGATCGGTCGTCTCAAGGGAAAGCGTCTCCTCGCGCTTCCCGTGAAGCGCCCGGTATCGCTCCGGTATGGCCATCCTGAACCAGTAGAACTGGGTATTGGAGCGTCGAGTAATTCCCACCACGCGAATCCGCACTTTGTAGCACCCTTTTGTAGCAGTGGTGCATTTACAAAGCTTGAATTTGCGCCAATCCCGCGGATTACCTAGCCTTTTTGGGCGCGGTGGTGACCCCGGCGTGACTCGAACACGCAACATCCTGCTTAGAAGGCAGGTGCTCTATCCAGTTGAGCTACGGGGTCGCAACCGACGGCGCTATACACGGCGGGCCGCCGCCCGCCATAGCATTTATCGGCATGGGCGCGCATGCCCTTCATGCTGCATCGCATCATGCATCGTTGCAATGCGGTTGCGTAACGGTAGGGTGAGTCGATGGATGACGTGACGACCGTGCGAAAAGTGGATGCGGCGGCGCTGGAAGGGCGGCCGCTGCGCTATTTCGATTTCGTGATGGTCGCTTTCGTCGTCATCCTGTTGCTGTCCAACGTCATTGGCGCGGGCAAGCGGGCCGTCATCGATCTGCCGTTCATCGGCCCATGGCCCTTTGGCGCCGGCATCCTCTTCTTTCCCGTATCCTACGTGATCGGCGACGTGCTGACGGAGGTTTACGGCTTTGCGCGCGCCCGGCGCTGTATCTGGGCGGGCTTTGCGGCAGTGCTGTTCATGGTTTTCATGTCCGCCGTGGTCGTGGCGTTGCCGCCCGACCAGGGCTGGACCGGCCAGGCCGCCTATGAAAGCGTGTTCGGACAGGTTCCGCGCATTGTCTTTGCGTCCATCTGTGCGTTCTGGGCGGGCGAACTCGCCAATTCGCTGGTGCTCGCCAAAATGAAGGTGTGGACACAAGGGAAGCATCTTTGGACCCGGACGATCGGCAGCACGGTGGTGGGGCAGGGTGTGGACAGCCTGATTTTCTACCCGCTCGCCTTTTATGGCGCGCCGGACTGGCCCGTGGGCGCAATGATGGCCGTCATGCTGTCGCAATTCGTGCTGAAAGTTTCCTGGGAAGCGCTGCTGACGCCGTTCACCTATCTGGTCGTCGGTTTCCTCAAGCGGCGTGAAGGCGTCGACATCTACGACGAGAGCACGGACTTCACGCCTTTCCGGACGCGTATCTGATCACCCTATGACCATCAAAGAATTTGCGATCCTGTGGGGCGATACCAAATCGGCTCTGGAACATTTCCTCGGCCTGTCGCCGGATGCCATGCATGTGCAGGTCAGTATCGTCATGCTGCTGTTCTATGCAGTGATCACGCGCCGACGGATCTACGATTTCCTGCCCTGGATACTGACGTTCGTTACGGAAGTGACCAACGAACTCATCGACCTCAACCAGCCATGGGGGAGTGTCGAGGCCAACTGGCCGGCGTCCCGTCACGACATATTGAACACGATGTTCTTGCCGACGCTGATCGTGCTGGTGCTCCGCTGGCGCAACAAAAGCGGGAAATGGCGACCGAAAACCGGGAAGCGGCCCGTCTGAGCGCTATCAGGCGCGGGCGAGCAGCCCCTCGATGATCCCGTCGAACAGGCGGCGGCCATCGGTGTTGCCATGTGCGGATTCGATCACACGTTCCGGGTGCGGCATCATGCCGAGCACATTGCCCGCCGCGTTGAGGACGCCGGCGATGTTGCGCGCCGAACCGTTCACGGCTTCGGCATAGCGCAAGGCGACGCGACCATCGCCTTCCAGCCGGTCGAGCGTTTCGGCGTCGGCGAAATAATTGCCGTCATGATGCGCGACCGGGAAGCTGATCGATTCGCCGTGATCATAGCGCGCGGTGAAGGCCGACTGCGCATTTTCGACGGTCAGGGCCACATCCCGGCAGACGAACTTGCCGCCGGCGTTGCGCAGCAGCGCCCCCGGCAGCAGGCCGGTTTCGGTCAACACCTGAAAGCCATTGCAGATACCCAGGACGAACACGCCCCGTTCCGCTGCCCTGGCCACCGCCTGCATGACCGGTGAGCGCGCCGCCATTGCGCCGGAGCGGAGATAGTCGCCGTAGGAGAAGCCGCCCGGCACGCCGATCAGGTCAATGTCGTCGGGCAGTTCGGTTTCGCGATGCCAGATCATCTCCGGCGCGCGGCCGCCCGCCTTTTCAAAGGCGACGGCCAGATCACGGTCGCAGTTGCTGCCCGGAAAGACGATGACGGCGCTCTTCATGCTTCGCGCTCCCTTGGCTGGATCAGGCGACTTTTTCGATTCGGTAATTCTCGATGACGGTGTTCGCCAGCAGCTTGCGGCACATGGCGTCCAGATCATCGTCGCTGGTGCCGTCGGCCAGGTCGAGCTCGATCAGCTTGCCCGCACGGGCATCGTTCACACCCGAAAAGCCCAGGCCCTCCAGCGCGTGGTGAATGGCCTTGCCCTGCGGATCGAGTACGCCGGATTTGAGAGTGACGAAGATGCGGGCCTTCATGGCGCGTCCTGACTGTGATGGCTGACGAATGGCGCCGCCCTAGAACCCCGGCCCCGCGCCCGCAAGACCCTTAAGCGCGGATCAGTCGTTCGGGCATGGGCCAATGGTAACGCCATTCGGGATGCGAAACGCCGTCCGGACAGATTTTTGTCACCAGTCGTTCAGCCGCGAGCCCGCCCATTCGCTCGTAAAAGTGCCGAGCGGGAAGGTTCTGTTCATAACAGAGGAGATAGATGCCGGCAGCGGGGAACGCTTCGCGTGACCAGCGCGCCGCAGCGTCCAGCAACATGGGGCCGACGCCTTGCCCTTTGGCTGCAGGCAGGACGTGCAGATTGTCGACGAACGATCCCCAGCGCGTATCGGCGCCGCGCACGACATAGGTAAAGCCGATGGCGATGCCGTCCTGCTCCGCGATGAAGCCGCGCGCGTCCGGATTGGACGTCGAGAATTTGTTCGTCCAGGTCGCCAGACGCTCCGCCTCTATCGGCCCCGAAAGATAGGCCGGATCGAAAAAGGCGGCGTATGCGGCGCGCCAGCTGATCGTATGGATGGCGGCGATCGTCGGGATATCGTCGGTCGTCGCGACTCGCAGATCAATCATGGCGCGGCGAGCGTTTCCGGCGGAAGCGGGCGAGGGCGGTGATTCTCATCCAGCGCAACGAAGGTGAAAAGGCCGCTGGTCACGTCGACATCCTTGCCCTCTGGCCCGCGGGTCGCGACGACGCGCAGGCGGACGGCAATCGATGTGCGTCCACGGCGTTCGACCGTGCCGAAGAAGGATACGACATCCCCCAGCAGGATCGGCGCGATGAACTGCATGGTCTCTATCGCTACGGTGGCCACGGGCCCGCGCGCAGCCTTGAACGCCACGATCCCGCCGGCGATGTCCATCTGACTCAGCACCCAGCCACCAAAGATATGCCCGTTGGCGTTGATGTCGTGCGGCATCGGCATGACGCGAAGCAGTGGTTCAGTCGTCAAGATCAATCTCCCCTTTCAGCCGATCCATCACCTGTTCGTCATGGCCCGTGCCGCTGGACAGAAATGCCAGCGCCATTAGGCCAGTACCGAGCATGAAAGTGAACCAGACACCCAATATCGTCGCGATCACCATGTGAATGGGCATCGGCGAGCCCCGCCACCACAGCCACAAAAGCGCCAGCCCGGTTACGCAGGCGCCCGTGATGGCCATCCATGCCATGATGCGCCGAAAGCGTGCCCAGGCCGATTGCGCGATTTCCGGATCATCAAGCGCTTGCGGACGTTTCATGCACTTCCCTTTGGGGACTGGACATGGGATCATCAACCCCTTCGTCACAGACGAAGGAGAGGAGGAAAGTGCCATGACGATAGCCAATATCTTGGCCGGGCGGACAGGCGAGGTGTATCAGACGAGCCCCGAGACGACAGTGCAGGACGCCATCACCATGCTGGCGCAGTGCCGGATAGGCTGCCTGCCCGTGGTGGAGGATGGCCGCGTGGTCGGCATGTTTTCGGAACGTGATGTCGTTTATCGGGTCGGGACGGACGGCGCTTCTGTACTGGATGCGTCGGTCGGATCGGTGATGACATCGCCGCCGGTAACGGTCGAAGCGGCCATGCCGGTGATCCATGCATTGTCGTTGATGACGAAACGGCGCATCCGCCACCTTCCGGTGGTGCAGGGCGACCGCATGGTCGGCTTCATCTCGATCGGTGATCTGGTGAAATACCGGATCGACAGGATCGAATCGGAAGCGGCGTCACTGCGGGATTATATACAGACGGCCTGATCGATGCTTCACGCCGGTTCCGGCGCAGGGGCCGACCGGCGTGCGACCAGTCGAACCAGTTCGTCCGCCGTCTGGCGTGCGCACAGGAACAGCAGCGCGACATAGGCTGCCGCGCCCGCGCTCACGAGCGCGGCCAGCCGGATCGGCGCGGGCAGGGGCGGCAGTGCGAAGTCGACGCCCAGAACGACGCCGGCCATTGCAGCCGATACCAGGATTGCCGGCGCTGCAGCGCGGCCGACCTCCACGAACCGCAGCCCCATCGGCGCACCGGCGATCCGCACGGTCAGCAAGGTCAGCACCGGGAAAGCGAAAAACCATGCCCATGCGAGGCCGATCGCGCCGAACCGGATCCCTATCAGGAAAGCGACCGGCATGATAACCGCCCCGGCTGCGGAGATGCGGGCGGTAAGTCCTGGGCGGCCGAGCGCATTGCTGACCGGCGCAAACATCACCTGCAACGTCATGAAGGGCATCACGAGCGCGAGGATGCGCACGAAATCGGCCATGGGCAGCCACTTGGGCCCGAACAGCGTTTCGACCAGCGGCTCTGCCGATGCGGCCATGCCGAAATAAATGGGACAGGAGATGAGCAGGAGCAGCCGAATCGCCTTGCAGAAGGACCAGCGGATCTTCGACGGTTCGCGCTGCATGCGGGAATAGGCCGGAAAGGCCACATCGTTGAGCGGCGGAATGAAGCGACTGACGAATATCTGCGTGAGGAACAGGGCTTCGGTATAGAGGCCGAGTTGATGGGGATCGAGCACGCGGCCAGCGATGAACACGTCGGACTGGCTCTGGATCAGCCATAGTAGCTGGCTGCCCAGCAGGGATGCGCCGAACGTGATCATCGTGCCCGTGCCGCGAAAGTCGAAACTGGGGATGGGGACGAAGCGCGTCGCAACGAGAAAGCCGATTCCCCGCACCCAGAACAGGACGAGAGGGGCAATCACCAGCGTCCATACGCCCCACCCGAGAAGCGCGCCGGTGATCGCGGTGCCGGCCGCGGCCGTAGCGGCCAGCAGGTTGACGACGGCGGGCCGCTTGAAATCCAGCGAGCGTCCCATGATCGCCTCGGGCACGGAGATGAAGGGGGTGGCGAGATAGATCAGTGCCTGCACCCGCAGCAGATCGGCGACCATGGGCTGTTCATAATAGCCGGCGGCCAGCGGCGCGATGAGCAGTTGCAGTCCCGCGAGGCCGGCATTGAGCAGCAGCATGATGCCGAAGGCCTGGCGCAGCTTGTGCGATTCGATCGTTTCCGACTGCACGAGCGCGCTTACGAGTCCGTAGCCGTTGAGGAAGGCCATGAAGTTCAGAATCACCTGAGTCATGGCAAAAAGCCCGTAATCCGCGGGTTCCAGTATGCGGATCACGGCCAGGGTCGAGCACCAGCTGACCATCTGCGAGATGATCTGGCTGCCCGAGCGCCAGAAGACTGCGCTGCGGATGCGCGCGCCGAACCCGGCGTCGTTTGCGTCCGCTTCTTCCAAAACCATCGGTATTTCGGCCCTTTCAGCGTGCTTGCATTCCCCCTTAGACCGGGGGCCTCAACATTCTCTGAAATAAAATTGCAAAATCTGTTTGACGGGTCAGGAGGTTGGGCCTAGAGGGCTGTTCACCGGACGGG
>Ga0075012_10000531_pt1 | contig 40007 bp, 34 predicted proteins | sample All_14_2_FD_71474 | JGI IMG/M metagenome (GOLD analysis project Ga0075012, IMG submission 71474) | Freshwater microbial communities in response to fracking from Pennsylvania, USA - Allegheny Zone_MetaG_DW_15 | ecosystem: Environmental > Aquatic > Deep subsurface > Groundwater > Drilled...
TCGTCTTCGTCGTCTTCCGGCTCTTCTTCGTCTTCGTCGTCGTCCTCGATGGTCAGGTCGTCGGCGGCGCAGAGATCGACATTCCAGAGCTCTTCGGTATCGCCATCATCATAGACGGCGCGCAGGTCGTATTCGCACTCGTCGAGGTCATTGATCGTGACGTTGAGGGTGTCGCCCGGTGCGATTTCAGCTGGCAGCACATCGTCACCCCAGCTCGGGTCCGACGAACCGCTGAGACGCAGATCGACCATGGTCGTGTCACCGCTGTTGGTCAGCGAGAACGCGACGTCCTGGGCGATGGCGCTCGTTCCGAACGCGATCGCAAACACAGAGGCCGCAGCCAGCAATTTTGTTTTCTTCATTCTTGTAGTCCCCATCCTTGAAGCCCTCGAAAGTTTGTCGGAACGCCGACTGGTGAAACTCAATCCCGGGCACCCTTGGGCAGGAGGGCCGAGATTGTGACCTGAAGGTGTCAGCGCCAGGCGCTGCTCCTCTAGGCGGCTGAAGATGAACGAAACCTGACGATTTCGCCCCACGTAACCCTGCCTTCCTCCACCTTGACCGTAAGCTCGTCAATCCTGCGATGCCGCGAGATGAAGGCGAACGGCAAATGGTCCCGGGCTCATGGTCGGATCCGGTGCCTTGCCGACCTTCGACATGTGTCTGCGCCGTCTCATGATGGATGAGGGGCGTCCTGACCGGCGTCCAATGGTGCCGGCTTTCGGGTCACGCTCTCCAACCCCGCCCTACCCAACCCCAGGCTCCGCCTGCCGTTACGACCGATTCTGTCGCCGATCTGACGCCGTCGACCGATCCCCCTTCCCGGCCATGCTAACCTTGCTCCCTGTCCGTCGCATGGGAGGGCGTCTACGGCTCCGGGGCCAGAACGGCGGCGGCAGAGATCGGTCTAGCGTCATGATGACGTCGCACAATTGCAGGGTCTGCAGGGTCGGCAGGGTGCTTTTTTCGAACCAGGCATGCGTCGGAGGTGATGTCGCCGGGCCCCCTGACGACGACCGCCGCTCCGGATCCGCAGACCGGAGATTCGCGGTTCCAGGATCCCGCCCTGGCCTCCTGAAAGCGGCTGAAACGCTCCTTGCGCGAAACCTGTCATTCGGCGCGCGTCTCGCCTTACCCCCTCGCAATCCTGACCCTAGGGCCCCACTATCGGACCACACAGTTCAGGGAGCGATCATGGCGGAACCGGTGGGAATGGGCCTGGGCCATGCGGTGGCGCTTCTGGCGGCTGCGGTCGTGGCGGTTCCGCTGTTCAAACGGTTCGGTCTGGGGGCGGTGCTCGGCTATCTGGCGGCGGGCCTGGCGGTCGGCCCGTTCGGCTTCGGCCTGATCCAGGATGCCGAAGCCGTGCTGCACGTCGCCGAACTGGGCGTGGTCATGTTCCTGTTCATCATCGGGCTGGAAATGCGACCGGCCCGGCTGTGGAGCCTCAGAAAGGAGATCTTCGGCCTGGGCCTGATCCAGGTTCTGACCTGCGGGGCCCTGCTGACCGGGGTTGCGATCCTGGCCGGTCTTGCGGCCCCTGCGGCCATGATCGCCGGCTTCGGCTTTGCCCTGTCTTCGACCGCCATCGTCATGCAACTGCTTGAGGAGCGCAACGAACAGTCCGATCCGGCGGGTCAGCGCGTCGTCTCGGTGCTGCTGTTCGAGGATCTGTCGATCGTGCCCCTGCTGGCCCTGGTCGCGGTCTTTGGCGGAATGTTCGGTACGGCGGTGGAAAGCTCACAGCCGATCTGGATGACCATCGGCTTCGCCCTGGCCGCCGTGGCGGCGGTCTATGTCATCGGCCGGTGGGTGATGAACCCGGTGTTTCGCATCCTGGCCCGGTACGGCGGGCGGGAGGTCATGACGGCCGGGGCCCTGCTGGTCGTCCTTGGGGCCGCCTGGGCCATGGATCTGGGCGGACTGTCCATGGCGATGGGGGCCTTCCTGGCCGGGGTGCTGCTGTCGGAATCCACCTTCCGCCATCAGCTCGAGGCCGATGTGGAGCCGTTTCGCGGCATCCTGCTGGGCCTGTTCTTCCTCAGCGTCGGGATGTCGCTGGACCTGGGCGTCGTGATCCGCGACTGGCCGACCATTCTGGGCGGAGTCATCGCCTTCATGGCGGCCAAGGCGGTCGGCGTCTATGCGGTCGCCCGCATACGGTCCGGCCATGGCGAGGCCCTGCAGCGCGCGGCGTTGATGGGCGAGGGCGGCGAGTTCGCCTTTGTCCTCTATGCCGCCGCCCTGGCCGCGGGCCTGTTCGACGCAAGGGTGGCGGCCATCCTGTCGGCCGTCGTGATCCTGTCGATGGCCCTGACCCCGCTGCGCATGATGCTGGCCGACCGGTTCAGGCCGGGGGAATCGCTGTCGCTGGACGGCATCGACAAGGCCGAGGGCCTGCGTGAACGGGTCCTGATCATCGGTTTTGGCCGTTTCGCCCAGGTGGTGGCCCAGCCGCTTCTGGCCCGTGACGTCGACGTCTCCATCGTCGACAACGACGTCGAGATGATCCAGGCCGCCGGAAATTTCGGCTTCAAGGTCTATTATGGCGACGGCACCCGCCTGGACGTTCTGCGCGCCTCGGGTGCCGAACAGGCCGAAACCATCCTGATCTGCGTCGACCGGCCCGAGATCGCCGACCGGATCGTCGAACTGGCCCAGTCCGAATTTCCCCTGACCAAGCTGTTCGTGCGGGCCTATGACCGGGGCCACTCGATCCGCCTGATCAAGGCCGGGGTCGAGTTCCATATCCGCGAGACCTTCGAAAGCGCCCTCGCCTTCGGCGAACATGTCCTCAAGGACCTTGGCTTTTCCGAGGACGAGGCGCGCGAGACGATCGAGGATGTCCGTCGCCGCGACGAGGAACGTCTGACGCTGCAGGTCGCAGGCGGCATCCAGGCCGGGCGGTCGCTGGCCCGCAACAATACGACGACCCCCCAGCCCGAGCCCTACGTCAAGCCGCGCCGCGAGGGCAAGGCGCTCAACGACCAGGCCGCAGAGGTCCTGGTCGTGGAACGGGAAGGGGCCGGACAACGGGTCTGACGCCCGATCTGATGCATCGCCGCCACATCCCTTCGTGATCGACGATCCGGGGGGAAGATGGAGGGAACGGTCAAGCTGAGACGGCATTTGCCTCCTGAAGTGAAGGAGCCATCCATGCCGAAATCGACGCCCTCCAGCCCACCGAGCAAGCCCGATCTGCGTCTCGTCGCCGCCCAGAGCGAGGTCTATGACCTGATGCGCGCGCCCGAAACCACCTCCGAGCGCGTCCGTCGCCTGCAGATGGAGGCCCGGGCCCTGGCGCTGGAACAGGTTGAGGCTCTGGAAAAGGTCCTGTTCAAGGCTGCGGCCATGGCCAGGGAAATCGCCGAAGGCGGCGAGGCCTATCCGGTCGGAGTGCGCGAGATCGCCTCTCGACTGATGTCGGACCTGCCCCAGAAGGCCGAGACCATCAAGACGATCGTCAGCCGGATCCCCTGATCTCCTCAGGCAAGAAGGTCGGCCTGATCGGGGTGCCGCCTGAACCAGGCGACGGCATAGCTGCACCGCGGAACCAGTTTCAGTCCCTGCGCCCGCGCATGGTCCGCCAGCGCTGCCATGAACCGCCCCGCCGCACCTGTGCCCCGCAACTCGTCCTCGGCCTCGACATGAAGAAGGGCAACGCGATCACCCTGGATGGCATAGTCGGCCCAGACGATGCGCAATGTGCCGCTCTCGTCCGTAAACCCCTGCTCGAACCGCTGGTCGGCCCGGACGTCGCGAAAGTCGGTCATGGTCTCAAGTCCGAAAAAACACCCGTTGCAACAACCACCACCAACGCGGGGCGTTCCGGATTCAGGGTGCCCGATCCTGCGCCAGGTTGATCAGCCCCAGGATGCTCTTGATCGTGAACCAGACTCCCAGAAGGATCAGGACGCCCCACAACACAAAAATCAGCAGGATCGGCAAGATCAGCCAGGACAGCAGCGCGCTGATGATCAGCAGCACACTGGCAGCGACCGTCCACCAGAACACCGACCAGAACAGGCCGATCGCCGCATCGATATGCTGTCGTGCGATACCGGTCGCCGACCCTCGACCGGCATAGGCCACGATTAGCCCCAGTGGTGCCAGAATGCCCGCACTCGGGATCGACAGGATGTACAGACCCCAGGCGATCAGGGCCGCAGGCTTCCCCTCCGACGAATGCGGTCCGCCCACCTGAAAACCCGCGTCGCTCATGTCGTTCGTCCTAGATTGCCCAGGTCATGGGATTGTTCATGGGTCGGCCCGAGGCGAGCCGCAGCAGTCCTGCGGTCCCACGCACCAGCACCCACAGCGCCATGATGAACAACACAAACACACCAAGGTTCACAGCAATCAGCACGACCCCGATGGCGGCACTGACGGCGGCGATCCAAAGTGTGCGCTTCTGGAACAGGAAATGGCTGCGCGCGAGGGCCTGTTCGGGCAATGGTCGGCCGGTCACGGCCAGAAGCGCGATCAGGGCGGACACCCCCATGGTCGGCACCGCGAACAGGATCAGGGCATAGACGGCATAGAGGCCCATGGCCCCTTCCGGCGGCGCGACGCGACGCGATTGCCCAAAGCCCGCCTCCGGCGTGGCCTTGGGAGGGCGAACCGTCTCACGGGCCCAGGCCGGGATCGCCGACATTGCGGCCGAGACCGATGGCGCAGGGGACGGCGGTGCGGGCTCTCGCGATTCTGTGGTGTCTGGCCGGGGTACCTGCGGCGTGTCGAAAACGGCATCGGCCGTAGTCGTCTGGACCGGAGCGGGGGACGGCTGAACCGGCGAAGGCGCGGCGTACAGGGCCCCCAGGGCGTCGACTTCCGCATCCCGCCCCGCTTCCCTAGGCGGAACGGCAGCCGCCACCGGCTTGACCGGCGGCAGATCCAGCTCGTCAAACAGGTCGTCGCCGGGATCGTCGCGTCCGGCATGCACCGGCTCGCTCGAAAGCATCGGCGTCAAGGCTGCCACAGGGGGCTGAGGAACGGGTTCGGCCGGCGGACGACGCTCGACACCCGAAAGGGAGGCGGCCGAGGTAAATCCGATCAGATCGTCATGATCCCGGTGGGCGTCGCGGGCCCCGTCGTCGAACGTCTGCGGATCGCCGGGTTCGGCCATCGGTATTCTCCGGCTCCGCGCGGAGGCTCCGCGGTCGGCCTAGCGTTGCAGCGCCGCCCGCCAGCTTTCGCCGCGACCGACCCCAGAGATAGGCATTACAGTTGGCACATCCCGGAATCGAGATACGCCCTGGGCGGACAATGGCGGGCGCGACCGTTCCACGCAACCGTATCCCCGCCTCCCGGTCCGTCGCGCCTGTTGGATCAGCGGCTGTAGACGACCTCGCATCCGGCGGCGTCGGCACCCTGCAGCGCGCCGGGCTTCTCGACCCGCACCACGACCCGGCGCACGCGAGCATCCTTCAGACAGTCCAGCGCCAGGCGCTCGGCAAAGCTTTCGACCAGTCCGACATGGCCGGCCGCCACGATGGCGCGCGCCGCTGCCGCCACGGTCTCGTAGTTGACGGTGTCCCCCAGGCGCTCGACGGCCTGCGGCCCGAGGTCCAGCGTCACGTCGATCACCAGGACCTGGAGCCGACCATGCTCGTGGTCATAGATTCCGATCCCCGCCTCGACCCTCAGGCCCCGCACGAAGACGCTCAGGGTCTCCAGTCGGGGCGTGTCGGTGACGGGAAAGGCGGCCTGGGGCAAGACGACGGGGGGCAGGACGACGGAGGCGGTCATGCTTTACTCTACATCCACAATGTCAGGGGTCAGCCAGGCCAGATGCTGGCCGCCGTCGACGGCGATCATCTGACCCGTCACGAGCTCGGCGTCCACCAGCCACAGAACGGCGGCCGCGATCGCCTCGGGATTGCCGGGCCGCTGCAACAGGGTGCCCGCCGCCTCGGCCGCGAACTCGTCTGGCGTCTGATGAATGGAGGGCAGGGTCGGACCCGGCCCCACCCCGTTGACCCGAATGCGCGGAGCCAGAGCCTGGGCCAGGGTCCGCGTTGCCCACCACAGGCCGTTGCGTGACAGGGCGTAGGAAAAGAAGCGCGGATCGGGCTTGAGCACCCTCTGGTCCAGCAGATTGATGATCGACGCCCCGACGGGAGGTCCACCGGCCTCCTGCCCTGCGAACGCCTCGGCCAGGACCACCGGGGCCCGCAAATTTGTATCCAGATGCCGGTCCCAGGTTCGTCGGTCCAGCGACCCGACCCGGTCGTCCTCGAACACCGAGGCGTTGTTGACCAGCACACTCAAGGGCCCCAGCGCGGCGACGGCGGCGGGGACCAGGCCGTGAACCTGGGCCTCGTCGGTCAGATCGGCCTGTACCGTCGCGGCCCGTCGACCCAGCGCCCGGACCTCATCCGCCACAGCGCGCGCCTCTTCGGGATCGCTGCGATAGTGGATCGCGACATCGAACCCGGCCCTCGCCAGGGCCAGACAGATTGCCCGCCCGATCCGCCGACCTCCGCCGGTGACGAGTGCCGCCCCGGATCGCTGCTTGGCGGGTCGATCCGCTTCGGGCCGGTCAGCTTCGCATGGGACCATGCCGGAACGGGCCGTGGGATCAGTCAACCCGGCCGAACTCGATAAAGTTGATCGCGCCGAGCACGACGACAAAGCCGATGATGATGCCGAGAGCCAGCATGAGAAAACTCCTGTTTCAGAGCCGGGGCATAGAGGGAGAGCGGCGTGGGTTCAAGCGGGCTGTCGCGGCATCGCTGAACGCTCTGCTGACGACAAGGCCTTGCCAGGGCCCCGCCGTCCGTCGCCTCCCCGGGGAGATCTCAGGGGATGAGCAGGATCAGTACCGGCAGAACCGTGCCCACCGCGACCATCCAGCGGGCCTGGACCTTCCAGCGGCTGACGGTCACCCCCATCCAGATTCCGAGGGCCGTCGAGACGAACAGACCGACCGAGACCAGGACAAAGAACCATTGCAGCAGTGTCCTGGACAACGGGACCGTTCGCGGGGCCTCGGCCTCCTTCTTCTCGACCGTGCCGCCCTCGGTGGTGGGCGCAGTGGCCGGTCGGGGCGCGCGGGGCGGACTGACCGCAAAGACCTGGTCCTTGTGCAGCCGCCCCAGTTTTTCGACGATCGGGGCGGGCGTATATCCCGGCTGCGCCTCCTGAAGCCTGAAGATCTGAAGACCGCCGGTGACCGCGAACATCAGCACGCTGGGTGCGATCAGCATACCCAGATAGGTGTGGTACTGGCGCGCCAGCATCGGCCAGGCGACAGGGCGGGCCATTGGGGGGGTCTGGGGTGACGCGTTCAAGATCGGCTCCGGATGTGCGCGGCAGGACCATCCAACAGCGAGGCCTAGACCCCTATCATGACGGATTGGGGCGCGCCTGCATTGCGCCGGTCATGGGGATGAAGAAAACTCCGACGTCGCGACGGCTGTGGACCCGTCCCTGGGCATCCTTGGTATAGACATACAGCATCTGTCCTCGCCGGAATGGCTGGCCGATGGGGATGATCAGCTTGCCGCCGGGCTTGAGCTGACGGAACAGCTCGGGCGGGGCGTACTGGGCCACGCAGGTCAGCATGATGGTGTCGAACCCCTCGGTCACCTCGGGCCAGCCGAAATAGCCGTCGCCGACCTTGCCATGGACATTGGTATAGCCCAGCGGGGCAAAGATCTGGTCCACCGCCCGGCCGATCGGCTCGATGATCTCGATCGTATAGGCGTCGCGCACGATTCGGCTGAGCAGGGAGGACTGGAAGCCCGACCCGGTACCGATCTCCAGGGTCACATCGGTGGGTTTGGGAGCAGCAAGCTGGGTCATGTAGGCCTGGCCCAGATAGTCGCTGAGCACACTGCCGTGGCCGATGGCCCAGGGCTTGGGATCGGCCTCATAGGCCTGGTACGCCGTCGAGGCCTGACTGGCGTAGGCATAGTGGAAATATTCGCGCGGCACGCTCTCGAAGGCGGCGATCACGTTCGGATCGGCCACTCCGTTGAACCGGCTCTCGAGATAGGACCGGATGCGTTCGATCGCGGCGGGTTTGCGGGCATTGATCTCGGCCCACTGGCCTTCGGTTACCGTGTGGGGCCTGTGCGAGGCCTCCATGGCGGCATTGAAGGCGGCGAAGGTCCAGGCCGAGGCAGGGCTCCGGACACCCGTCGCGACCGCAGAGGCCACCGGCGCGTTGGCGACAGCCCCGGGGGTAGGGGCCTGCTTGGCTGTCGCGGGCGCACCACCACCCGGTGTCTGGCCGGGATTCAGCCGGGCCTGAACCGCTCTGACGGTCGCCTCGTCGCAGCCAGTCAGGGAGAGGGCGGCGGCTCCTGCGGCTCCGGTCAACAGCGTGCGCCGGTCGATATCGATCTGGGTCATGCGGGATTTTCCAGGGGTGTATGCGGGATCGGAGGGTCGAAACGGATCTCGACCTGCTCCCGGGCGCGGGCGGGTCGTTTGGCCCGTGTCGCCACGGGCAGGGCCAGGAAGGCGACGCTATAAAGGGCCGCGGCCGCAATCAGCAGGGACGAAAAGCCGATGTCGCGGCTCATCAGATTGGCCAGCGGCGTGGCGACCACCGAAAAGGCACCGTTGAGCCCCCAGGCCCAGGGCAGGGCACGCCCCTCCCCCACCGCGATCAGCCCCAGCGGGAACGGCAGCCCAAGGGCCAGGGATACGGGCGCGGCGGCCAGCACGACGATCCCGACGCGCACCATCCACGGCTGTTCCATCGTCCGCATGATCACGTCCTCGGCCCCGACCAGCATGGCCCCGATCCAGCCCAGAACCACGACCAGCCCGACCGCAGAGGCCACCTTGGCCACCGCTGCGACCCGGCCTGCGATCATGCTTCCCAGTCCTGAGAAGATCAGCATGGCCGTCAGCACGATGGCGAAGGCCGACGAATAGTCGTTCAGATAGAAGGCCGCCCGATCGATCAGCAGGATCTCGATGAACAGGAACCCCAGCCCCAGGGCCGGGAAATACAGCACCGGCCACAGCCGTCTCGGCTCCACGGCCCCGGCCGCCTTCCTGCGGAACAGGGCTGGGGCCATCAGCACCAGCAGGGCGATCACCGCCGCCTGACCCAGGACAGCGACATTCACCAGGGCACCGATCTCGGCCTGGGGCAGGACCTCCAGCCGCTTGATCAGCGTCCCCGGATGCTCGAGCCGCAACGAGGAATGGAAGGCGGGCCGGTCCAGGGTGGCGGGCCGGATGTGGAAGGCCGTGCTCGAGGCCGAGGGCCGTCCGGCCAGGACGGCGGCGACTTCGTTGGCGATGGCGTCGTCGGGTCCGACCGAGGTCATGGCCCCGGTCTCGAACGACACACTGGGCAGGTCGTTGAACAGACGACTGCGGGCCGCGACCACATCCAGACCCGGTGCCCAGGACACGTCGAACGATCGGGCCTCGCAGAAGGCGTTCAGCGCCGCGACGTCGGCCGCCGACCAGGGCGTGGGCGAAATCAGGATCCGCGCGTTCCAGGCCGAGCGATAGACCATCACATGGGCGGCCGGGTCTCTGGCCCCGGTCGCGATCAGGGCCGCTCGCGCCGAGGCCAGCACCCGCAGCGCATAAACCGGGAAGTCGCGGATCGAGACCGGAATCGAGATCACTCCGCCGGGCCGCAGGGCCACCAGATAGGCTTCCATGGCCTCGACCGTCACGCCGGTGACATTGGCCGGGGCCGCATCGACGAAGTCGGCGGAGACATCAACGATGTCATACCGGGCCGGGCCGGCCTGCCATGCAGCTGCGATCGGGCCGAAGTCCAGCAGGCGCACGCGCGGGTCGGTCGGCATGGCCGGCGACGGACCCAGCCCGTGAATCAGGGCCTGCCTCAGCACCGGCTCGCCCTCGACCCCATCGATCTGATGCGCCCCGAGCCTCAGGGCCTCGGCGACCCGAAAACCGCCCGACATCCCGACCAGCAGCACCTCGGCCTCGGGGCGCAGGCCGTAGGGGGCGGCGCTCAGGGCACTGGGCGCATAGTCCGCCTGCCGTGCAAACGGTTTGGGCAGGGAGGCGATGCGGTTGCCGTCGCGGTACAGGCCAAAGGTCGCGGGCGGTCCTGCAATCCCCATCATACCGGCATTGTTGGACACATCGGCATCGACCCGCTCGGTGAAGTTGTCGAGCAACAGATAATGTCCGCGGGGCTGGCGGATCTCGCCCACCACTTTTGCACCGGGCGTGTTCATCGGGGCATAGATGGCCTTGAACTCGCTGAACGCGGGGGCGGTGCCGGTGAATAAAATGTACTCGCCGCCGATGAGCGCACAGAGCGCCAGAAGCCCCCCGACCCATCGGCTGCGTCCCGGCTGGAACCAGGGCCCGAGCGCCAGAGGGATCAGCAGAACAGGCGCCAGCAGGAAGGGATGGATGACGAACATCAGCCCGAGCGCCACCGCCGAGCCCAGCCCCGCCCCGATCAGATCATAGCCATAGACCCGACCGATCTCGCGATGGTTCAGCACGAAGATCAACGAGATATAGAGCCCGGCCAGAAAGAAGAACGGCAGAAGCGCCGCATAATACATCCCGATATTGCGCACCTGATCGGGCCAGGTCGTCGGATTCTGGAGTTGCAGGGGGTTGAACGGATTGGCCGTCATGACCTGGAATCCGATCGCGGCGGCCAGCACCATGGCGGCAGGCAGGACTGCCCTCAACGGCACGCCGAACCGTACCACCGTATCCCTGAACAGGGCGACGACCACGCCGGACAGGGCAAACCCGGCCATGACGATGGAAATGATCCAGTAGCCGTACTCGGACCATTTCGCGACGGCGAAGTAACGGGTCAGGGCGTTCTCGATTCCCACGACGCCCAGCGCGATCAGGAACAGGGGGATCAGGGCTGCACGCGGGTCTGCCGGTTTCAATGGACCACCCCGCGCGGCGCGACATGGCGGTCGAGGAAGTCCCGCAACAGGGCGTTGAACCGGTCGGGCTCGTCGACGAACAGGGCGTGCCCGGCGGTCTCGAACACCGCGACCGTGGCATCGGGGCGTGTCAGGATCAGGTTGTCGGCCTGTTCCCGCCACCGCGGGCGGATCACATACAGGACCGGTGCCCGCACGGACTCGACCACCGCCCGCCAGGTCTCGCGCGGCATGTCATAGGCCAGCAGCCGCCGCTCGTCGGCCTGATCCATCCGCAGGGCCTGATCGGTCAGCCGCGCCCGATAGTCCGCTCCCGGATCATGGGCGAACATGGAGGCGACAAAGGCGGCGCGCCGCCGACTCCGCTCGACCTCGGGCAGTGGCGCGGCGTCGGCAGGGCTGGCCGTGGACGCATCTGTGCGCGCCGCCGGTGCTGGCGGCCCGCCGATGGAGTTGTCGATCAGAACCAGTCCGGCGACCTTCCCGTCACCCGCCTGATGCACATAGGACAGGCTGTCCAGCACCCCCAGCGACCAGCCGATCAGGACCACCGGATCGCGATTGCCGCTGACCCCGGACGCATGGTCGATCAGGTCGCCGATGTCGCGGCCGCGCCGTTCCCAGGTGTATCCGAACCGGGTCACCTCGCTCTCGCCCTGACCGCGCGGATCCAGCGCCAGCACATGGAACCGGTCGCTCAGGGCGGCGATCTGCCGCTCGAAGATCCAGCCGGGCATGGTCCAGCCGGGCACGAAGATCACGGTCGGGGCCAACGAAGGGCCCGCCTCCAGATAGTGAAGACGGGCCCCGTCGCTGGTGATGAAGCTGCGGCTCCCCGCGCGTTCCGTGTTCTGGACCGTCGTCCCCGAAGCCATGGCGGCGCCCCCCGACGCCCCCAGAACTCCCACGGCCAGCCACGCGGCACCGACGGCGCGCGTGCATGCCTTCCGCCTTGGTGAACCGCTGGGCTCCATCGTCGACCATCTGACCCAAGCAGAACACCGGTGTCGAGGGGGCACCGCCTGACAGGCGAGCGGTGTGGTTAACGGGTGTCACCCGGTGACGGTGCGGTCGGCTTCGTCGCCCTACCCGAACGGCACGATCTTGTTGCCGCCATCGTGCCCGATATCCGCCGCGCCCAGGTACGGGATCCCCGACCGGGCGCACCAGTAACGGACGATTTCCTCGGGGGTCAGGCCGAAGTCGGGCTCGTTGTAGGTGATGTTCGACACGCGGCCCAGGCGGATGCCGGCGACCTTTCTGATCGACGCCTGGCCGGTCAGGTGGAACATCATCCGGTCGACCCGGTAGAGCGCCTCCCCCACCTCCTCGATCATCAGGACGTGGTCGCTCAGGTCGGGCTCCAACACCGTCCCCACCAACTGGTCGATGATGGTCAGGTTGAAGGCCACGGCCTTTTTCCGATCCACCGCCAGCGACGGCTCCAGCCAGGCCTTGCCACCGCCTGCCTTGCCACCATTCACCAGCCAGTCCAGCGCCCCCTTCGCCGTCTCGTCATGCCGCACCGAATCCGAGGCCATCGGCCCGTGGGCGACATGTTCGAAACCCGCCTTGTACAGCCCGGCCAGCAGGGTCCCGACATCGGAATAGCCCAGATACCGCTTCTGGCGCGCCACCGCGTTCAGGCGTGGCAGCACCGCCTCGACCATCCGGCACGAGCCGTAACCGCCGCGCGCGAACCAGACGGCATCGAAGCGCGGATCGTTGGCGTATTCGATGAAGCTCTCGGCCCTTGCCCGATCATCGCCCGCGAAATGGCCATGTTTCATGAAACAGGCGGGATGGAAGGTGATGGCGATGTCGCCGTCCGGATGATGCTCGTCCATCCAGGCCTGCACGGCCACGGCCCGCGCCGGATCGAACCGCGACGACACGCAGACCACGCCGATCTTGAAGCTGTTGGCCATCATGGATCGGCCTTTTTCCCTCACCGTCATCCTCGGCCCTGTGCCGAGGATCCAGAAACACCGTCGATACCGGTAACCACCATCTGATACCGAGTCTCTGGATTCTCGCCACAAGGGCGAGAATGACGCGTGAAAAATGGCCTTTCCCTCGCCGGGGCCCACGACTAGTCACGCCATATGACAACAGGCAGCGACTACTTCTTCTGCGGCATCGGCGGCTCGGGGATGCTCCCCCTGGCCATGATCGTGCAGGCTCAAGGCAACCGGATCGAGGGCTCGGACCGGGCGCTGGATCAGGGCCGGACGGCGGAGAAATTCGACTGGCTGCGCGCCCATGGCGTGACGCTCCACCCCCAGGACGGATCGGGCGTGACCCGCGCCGATCAGATCGTCGTCGCCACCGGTGCGGTCGAGGACACAGTGCCCGACATCGGCGCGGCGAAACGCGTCGGCGCGACCATCAAGACCCGGCCCCAACTCCTGTCCGAACTGTTCAACGCCGCCCCCGTCTCGGTCGGCGTGGCGGGCACCAGCGGCAAGTCCACCATCACCGGCATGATCGCCTGGGTCCTGTCGCAGGCCGGTCGTCAGCCCACCGTCGTCAATGGCGCGGTGATGAAGAATTTCGCCGACGCCGACCACCCCTTTGCCAGCGCCCTGGTCGGTGCGCCCGACCTTTTCGTCGCCGAGGTGGACGAGAGCGACGGCTCCATCGCCCGCTACGATGCGACCGTGGCGGTGGTGTCCAACATCTCGCTGGATCACAAGTCGATGGAGGAACTGCGCGACCTGTTCGGCGGCTTCACCGGCCGGGCCGGGACGGCGGTGCTGAACCTGGACAATCTCGAGACGGCGGCCCTGGCACAGGCGATGGTCGATGACGGCCGCGCCGACGCGGTGGTCACCTTCGCGCTCGGCAAGGACGACGCCGACCTCGCGGCTCACGATCTGTCGCCCCTGCCGACCGGCATGACGTTCGATCTGGCCGAACGGGCGACGGGCCAGAGGTTCGCGGTCACCCTCAACGTCCCGGGGGCGCACAATGTGGCCAATGCGCTTGCGGCCCTGGCGGCGGTGCGGGCGCTGGGTGTGTCTCTGGATCAGGCCGTGGCCGCGCTCGAGACCTTTGCCGGCATCCGTCGCCGCCTGGAGGTGGTCGGCACCACAAACGGCATCACCGTCATCGACGACTTCGCCCACAACCCCGACAAGATCGCCGCCACGCTCAAGACCCTGCACGCCTTCGATGGCCGGTTGCTGATCCTGTTCCAGCCCCACGGTTTCGGTCCGCTGAAGCTGATGCAGGCCGAGTTCACCCAGGGCTTCGCCGGTCTGATGCGCGAGGACGACGTCCTGCTGATGCCCGAGCCGGTCTATTACGGCGGCACGACGGATCGCAGCGTGGGGTCAGGGGATATCGCCGCCGGCATCCGGGCCCTGGGTCGCACTGCCGAGGCCCTGAACGATCGTGCGGCCTGCGGCGACCGGATCGTCGCCCTCGCCCGGCCCGGCGACCGGGTCATCGTCATGGGGGCCCGCGACGACACCCTGTCCGAGTTCGCCGCCCGACTGCTGGCCCGGCTCGGAGGCTGATCCTCCCCGCGACGAGGGGAGAGGATCACTATTGCAAATCGTTCGCAATCTGTGGCACAGCGCACCTGTGACCGACACCGCCATCCCGCCACGCCCCCAGACCCCTGATTTTCCCGATCAGGGGGCCAACGCCCCCGCGCTGGACACGACGCGCGCCTTCTGGCTGAAGCAGCTGCACAGTGTTCACTGGATCTCGGCCGGTCTGTCGCTGGCCTGCATGATCCTGTTTGCGGTGACCGGCATCACCCTGAACCATGCGGCCCAGATCAAGGCCGAGCCAGTCGTGACCGAGGTCACCGCTACCCTGCCTGCCCCGCTCCTGGCCCGTCTGGCTTCGATGCCCGAGGAGACCACCGATCCCGTGCCGCCCGCCATCGCCCGCTGGGCCGCCGACACGCTGAAGGTCTCCATCGCCGGCAAGCCCACCGAGACCACCGCCGAAGAGGTCTATGTCGCCCTGCCCATGCCCGGGGGCGACGGATGGATCACCATCGACCGCGCGACGGGCGAAACGACGCAGGAAGTAACGTCCCAGGGCTGGATCGCCTATGTCAACGACCTGCACAAGGGCCGCAACACCGGCCCGGTCTGGTTCTGGTTCATCGATGTCTTTGCCGCGGCCTGCCTGGTCTTTGCCCTGACGGGGCTGACCCTGTTGTGGCTGCATTCGCGCAGCCGCCCTTCGACCTGGCCGCTGGTCGGCCTGGGCCTGCTGATCCCCTTCGTCATCGCCCTGATCTTCATTCACTGACCGAGTAGCGTCCTCATGCGAAGCCTCCCGCTTGCCCTGACCACCGCAACCCTGGCGACCGGCCTGGCCCTGGCCGTCCCGGCGTCGGCCGCCGACCTGACCGTCACCGTCGAACTGCCCCGGATCAGCAGCGCCTCGTACCACCGCCCCTATGTCGCCATCTGGATCGAGCGCGAAGACCAGACCGCGGTACGTACCCTGGCCGTCTGGTACCAGCAGACCCGCAACAACGAAGGTGCCGGCACCGACTGGCTCAAGGACATCCGCACCTGGTGGCGCAAGGGGGGCCGCGCCATGACCCTGCCGGCCGACGGCATATCGGGCGCGACCCGCGCGCCGGGCCGCCAGACCGTCACCGTGCCGGGGGCCCGCCTGACCGGCCTGCCTGCCGGCCAGTACAATATCGTCGTCGAGGCAGCCCGCGAACTGGGCGGCCGCGAGGCCGTGCGCGTTCCCTTCCGCTGGGGGGCCGCCAATGCCGCCCGCGCCTCGGGTGCCACCGAACTGGGCGCCGTTTCCGTCGCCGTTTCCCGCTGAGGATCGTCCGCATGACCCGCTTCAAGACCGCTTCCGCCATCATCGCCCTGGTCGCTGCCCTGGCCGCTCCCATGGCCGCCCAGGCCCACCGCCAGTGGCTCCTGCCGTCCTCGACGGTCCTTTCGGGCACCGACGCCTGGGTCGGGATCGACGGCGGCATCTCCAATGGCGTCTTCATCGCCGACCATGCCGCCATGCGTCTGGACAATATCCGGGTCACCGCGCCGGACGGATCGACCGTCACCCCCGAGCATCCGATGCAGGGCCAGTACCGTTCGACCTTCGACATCCACCTGACCCAGCCCGGCACCTACAGGATCGCCAACGCCTCGTCGGGCGTGAACGCCAGCTGGATGCTGAACGGGGTTCCCGGACGCTGGCGCGGACCGGCCTCGGGCCTGGACGCTGTGGTCCCGGCAGGGGCCACCGACGTGGTTTCGGCCGCCAGTTCGAACCGGCTGGAAACCTTTGTCACCCTGGGCGCGCCGACCACCACCGTATTCGCCCCCACTGGTACGGGTATCGAGATGGTCCCGGTGACCCACCCCAACGACCTGGTCTCGGGCGAGGCGGCCACCTTCCAGCTGCTGCGGGACGGCCTGCCCCATGCCGACGCCGAGGTGACCGTGGCGCGCGGTGGCACCCGCTATCGCGACAATCCCGAGGAACTGACGCTCCGCACCGGGGCCGACGGCCGGTTCACGGTCACCTGGCCCGAGCCGGGCATGTACTGGGTCAACACCACCTGGCGCGAGGGCGATCCCGGTGGCCCCGGCGGCATGGGCGGTGGTCGCGGGGGCCCGCCGGTCGCCTCGGCCTCCTGGGTCGCCGTGTTCGAGGTCCTGCCCTGACCGGGAGAGGGTCCAGAGGCGCGCCGCCGCCGTTTCTGATCGGCGGGACCGACGGCCCAGCGCCCTCACAGGACGGACTGCCCAATCGCGTCCTGATTCCTCCGATGGCCGAACCCCCGGCCCGGCCGCCGTCGGATGTGATCTGGGTTCTGGAGGGCCAGACCATGGGCACGACCTGGTCGGCCCGGGTGATCGCCCCTGCGGATGCGGATGCCTCGGCCACGCGTCAGGCGATCCAGCACGAGCTGGACATGGTCATTGCCGTCTTCAGCCCCTGGGACAAATCCAGCGAGATCAGCCGCTTCAATGCCGCGCCTGCCGGAATCTGGGCCCTGTCCTCGCCGTTCTGGACAGTCCTCGATGCCGCCATGGACATGGCCGATGACACCAATGGCGCGGTCGATCCGACCCTGGGGGCTCTGGTCGATCTGTGGGGATTCGGACCGCCCGGCCCCCGGCCCGACCAGGCCCCCATGCCATCCGACGCCGAGATCGAAACCGCCCAGGCCCGCAGTGGCTGGCAGGGTCTCAGGCTCAACCGCGAGGCGCGCGCGGCGATGCAGTCGGGCGGCATGGCCCTGGACTTCTCGGCCATTGCCAAGGGCCATGCGGTGGATCGGGTATCGGATCGTCTGACCGCCCTGGGATGCAGCTCCCACCTCGTCGAAATCGGCGGCGAACTGCGCGGACGCGGGATCAAGCCCGACGGCCAGCCCTGGTGGGTCGAGATCGAACAGCCGCCAAACAGCCCCGCGCCCCGCACCCTGATGGCCCTGGTCGACATCGCCATGGCGACCTCGGGCGACTATCGTCGGGCCTTCACCCATGGGGGGCGTCGCTATTCCCACACGATCGACGGACGCACCGGGCGTCCGGTGGACAATGGCCTGGCCTCGGTGACCGTGGTCCATCCCTCGGCCATGAAGGCCGACGCCTTTGCAACCGCCCTGACCGTCATGGGGCCGTATGACGGGCCAGAGTTCGCAGAGGCCTATGGCCTGGCCGCCCATTTCGTGGAGCGGACGCCGCGCGGGCCGATCGAACGGATGACACCGATGTTCGCGGCCATGCTGGCCGAGGTGCCGGACGACACCCCTGCTGCCCCGGCACCGCGACCGTGATCAGCACGGACCCCGTTCACTGGGCCATCGCCGTCGCCGCGATCCTGGTCTGGCTGGCCCTGACGGTCGCCATCGTCGCCTCCCGGATCCGGGCGAACCGGACCGCGCGCGACCTGTCGGCGGAACGGACGTCCCAGGCCGGTAAGGACGCGACCCTGGTGGCCTTCGCCAGCCAGACCGGCATGGCCGAAGCCCTGGCCCGATCGACGGCCCGGGCCCTGAGCGATTCAGGCCACAAGACCTTGCTGGTCTCCTTCGCCGATCTGGACCTCGCCCTGCTGATGTCGGTCGGACGGGCCCTGTTCGTGGTCTCCACGACCGGGGAAGGCGACGCGCCCGACAGTGCGGCCCGGGTCGTGCGACGGGTGATGGGCCATACCGCCGCCCTGCCCGACCTCTCCTATGGCCTGCTCGGTCTTGGCGACCGCAGCTACCGTGACTTTTGCGGCTTTGCCCATGCGGTCGAGGGCTGGCTGAAACGATCCGGGGCCCGCCCGCTGTTCGACACCATTGAGGTCGACGATGCCGACCCGGCTGCGATCGGCCGGTGGCAGCAGCAGGTGAACGCCCTGACCGGCAGCGACAGCGCGCCTGTCGTCTGGCCGTCCTCCGCCCTTGCGCCCTGGCGGCTGGAACAGCGAAGCCTGATCAATCCAGGCAGCCCCGGCGGCCCGACCTGGCGTCTCAGGCTGGTTCCGCACGGCGACCTGCCGTCCTGGGCGGCCGGGGACATCGCCGAGATCGGCGTCCCCGGACCGGACGGCGCCGCCGCCTTGACCATCCGCGACTATTCCATCGCTTCAGTCCCGGCCGAGGGCGGGATCGAGCTTCTGGTCCGGCTGTTGAGCCATCCCGACGGATCCCCCGGCCTGGCCTCGGGCTGGCTGACGCAGATCGTGCCGCCGGGCGGCGATGTTCCGGTCCGCATACGGGCAAACAGCGGCTTTCGTGGACCCGATCTGGCAACACCCATGGTCCTGATCGGGAACGGGACCGGTATCGCGGGTCTGCGAGCCCATCTGGCTGCCCGCGAGGGAGGCCAGGCCTGGCTGATGTTCGGCGAACGCAGCCGCGTACACGACGCCTATTTCGACGACGATCTTCGGGCCTGGCTGGATCAGGGCCGGCTGACCCGCCTTGATCGCACCTTCTCGCGCGATGCCGGTGACGGCCGCTATGTCCAGGCCCTGATCGACGAACACGCCGACGACGTCTGCGCCTGGGTCGATCGTGGGGCGGCCCTCTATGTCTGCGGGAGCCTGGACGGCATGGCCCCCGGCGTCCATTCAGCCCTGGAGCGTGTCCTGGGAACCGAGACCCTCATTGCCCTGTCCGAGGCCGGACGCTATCGGCGCGACATCTACTAGGATCTGGACTCTCTCTCCTCCTTCTTTCGTCATCCTCGCTACAGGGCCTCCGCTTGAGCGGGCCGCGCAAACGGCGCGATCCCGAGGGGCGAGGATGACGGCAACGACGAAAAGATCGGGGACACAGGCTGGAGCCCTGCCCTCCGGCGGCATGGCTCCCCCCGTCCGGCGCGCGCAATTCCGAATGCCAATCCCTTGCGCCACAAGGCTTTGCGCACGCCACAGGTCATTCGATATAGCCCCGCTGACCGCCGTGCTACACTGCCGACCTCGCCGGTCTTTGACATCTTGAGCACGGTTCCGGGTCGACCGGTCGCCTGTGGCAGACGACTGTCGCAGATCCCTTGGTGCAGGGTGTGCAGGGTCTGCAGGGTGCTTTTTTGGGGTACCCAACCGCCCGGACGCTGGCTTCAGACCTCCGCCCAGCGCCGCAGCAGATTGTGATAGACGCCCGTCAGTTCGATCACCGCCTGGTCGGTCGGCCCCCTGTCCAGACTGACCCTCTGGGTCGCCACATCCAGCTGGAACAGGGTCTCGCGCGCGCCGTCGTCACGCACCAGACTCTGTAGCCAGAAGAAGCAGGACACCCTGGCCCCCCGCGTCACCGGGGCGACCCGGTGCAGGCTCTTGGACGGATAAAGAACCAGATCGCCGGCCGGAAATTTGACTGACTGGGAGCCATAGTTCTCCTCGATCACCAGTTCGCCCCCGTCATAGTCCTCAGGCTCGGACAGGAACAGGGTCGCCGACAGATCGCTCCGTATACGGACACCAGACCGGCCCTGCCGACGGATCGCATTGTCGACATGCACCCCAAAGGCTTGCCCCCCCTCGTAGCGGTTGAACAGCGGCGGATAGAGGGTGTGCGGCAGGGCGGCCGCCACGAACATGGGATTGGCCTCCACCGCCTGCCGGACGATCCGCCCGACCTCGACCGCCTGGGGCGAGGTCTCCGGCAGTTGGCAGTTGCGCTTGGCCATTGCTGACTGATGGCCCGAGGTGGCATTGCCGTCCGCCCACGGCCCGGCGTTCAGCGTCTGCCTCAGGACCGCGACCTCGTCCTTGGTGAAGACCTCTGGGATTTGCAGCAGCAAGACGACCTCGCAGGGAAGGAAAGGGCGAGCCCGCCGTTCAGGCGGGCCCGCAAGAGCTCAGGTCCGGGGGAATGTCCTCAGAAGCGGTAGTTTAGCGCGATCGTCGCCGATCGGCCCGGTGCCGGATCGGCGTGGTGAACCCCGTTGGTGCGCAGGATATAGGCCTCGTCCGTGGCGTTCTGGACGTTGATCTGTACCGTGGCCCGCTCCGTCAGGTCATAGCTGGCGAACAGGTCGACCCTTGTATAGGCCGGAGCATAGATCCGGTTCGCCCCGCCGCCGGCCCCACCCTGGTTGCCGCCGAAACTGTCGGACACATAATAGACCCCGCCCCCGACGCTCAGCGGGCGGCTCACCCGATAGGTGGTAAACAGGCTGGCTGAATGGGCGGGCGTATTGGCCAGCGGATCACCCTGGTTGACATTGAGCCCTCCGGTCGCTGTCACTGCGCCGCGCACCAGTTCGGAATCCATCCAGGTGTAACCGCCGAACACCTGCCACTGGCGGGTAATATTGCCCGAAATGCCCAGTTCAATCCCCCGGACCTCAACCTCGCCGACCTGGGCATAGACGCCGACATCGACCAGAAGCGCCGCGTTCTTGCGCGTCAGGTAAAAGGCCGCCGCGCTGAGCGCCAGCCGGTCGTCGAACAGATTGGCCTTGGCCCCGATCTCGTAGTTCTCGGTGTCCTCCGGATCGAGGACGGTGACCACGCCACCGATCGTGATTGTGCCGCCCGCCCCGTTCTGGTCGCCCGCCGAGATCGTCGGCGGCGTCGAGGCCGTCGACCAGGAGGCATACAGACTGGTGTCCTCCGTCGGCTTGAACACACCGCCGATCTGGTAGTTGACAAAATCCCATGTGCGTTCCGGCAGAACGACGATGCCCGCCGCAAGGGTGCTGCCGGGTGCGGGGACCAGAGGGTTGACGGTCCAGAGGCCCAGGGCCTGGGTCGCGTTCACCGTTGTGCCATGGTTGGAGTATCTGTCCCATCGAACGCCCAGGTTGACGATGAACCGCTCGCTCAGGGCGATGCTGTCGAAGGCGGACACGCCGATGGTGTCGGTCCTGGTACTGGAGACCGGGCTCTTGTTGATCACACCGGTCCAGGGGTCTTCCGGATTCGGGGCGAATGTCGGGGTGCAGTCGCCGGCCCCGACGGTATTGAGCGTGGTCAGGGCGGCGGCCGCGGTCGCGCCATAGACCCAGCCGACAGGGCAGGCCGAGGCCGTCGTGCCATAGACCGAATAGGTGGCGTTACGGTTGGTTTCCCGGGTCAACTCGGTGCCCAGGTTGACACTGTGCCTGACACCTCCGGTCAGGAATTCGCCCGACAGGTCCGTCACATTGGCCCAGGTCGTGGCCGGGTTCCAGCGCGACTTGGTCCCCCGCTTCATCCAGGAAACGCCCCCGAACGTCTGGGCCGCACCGCCGTCTCCGGGGTTGGTGACGATGTAGTCGTTCAGGGTCTGGGCGAACCGACTGGTGTTGCGCAGGGTCAGGGTCTCACTGAACCGGTGCTCGAAGGCCAGGGTAAAGCTGTCGACCTCGTTGGTCAGATAGTCCCGTGCCGCGATCCCGTAGAAGCGGTCATAGGCCACATCCAGGATGCCGCTGTCGGTGGTACGAACGCCCGTCTTGGTGAACAGGGGGATGCCATAGTCGGGCATCTGGTTCGACGTCAGATGGTAGTAGCTGGCCGTCGCGGTGGTGTGGGTGCCAAGCCCGGCCGCCAGCGACAGCCCGAGGCCCCACTTGTCATAGTCGACGCCATCTCGCGCCGCCACATCGCCTGAAGCGCCCATCAGGTTGATCCGCAGTCCGGCGGTGTCGCCAATGGCCCAGTTCTGGTCGATCGTGCCGCGCAGATAGGCGTCGGTGCCGACCCCCAGGGACACATGGGTGAAGTCGGTCAGCTTGGCCGACTTGGAGCCCAGGTTGATCGAGCCGCCGCCCGAGCCCCGGCCCGAATAGACCGAATCCGGACCCTTGATGACCTCGACCTGTTCCAGGTTGAACACCTCGCGCTGCTGCCCGCCCGTGTCACGGATGCCGTCGACGAAGACGTTGTTGCCCGACGCCTGCCCCCGGATAAACGGCCGGTCGGCCAGGGGCTGCCCGCCCTCTCCCGCGCCGAAGGTGATACCCGGCGAGGTCCGCAGGATGTCCTGCAGGGACGTCGCCCCGGTCTGTTCGATGATCTGCTGCGGAATGACCGTGATCGATCGGGGCGTGTCGACAAGTGGGGCGACGAACTCGGGCGAGGTCGGCTCGCGGCGAACGCGGTGGCCGTTGACATCGACCGTGCCGAGGTCGGTCGTGGCCTGGGGCTCGTCGGCGGCGACCGGCGCTGTGGGGGCACCCGCCTCGCTCGCCAGAGCCGGCGCCACGCACAGCATCGAGGCGGCACTGGAGGCAACCAGCAGGGTGCGGAGGGTGGCAGCGCGGGTATCGGACATCGGAAAGGTGATCCAGGCGATTGAGAATGAAACTGCGATGCGCTCGCAATATCATCTCGCAGCCAAGGTTCAACCTCAATTGCGAATAGGTCGCACTTATCGCGACCACCTCATCCCGCCGATGTGTTGAACCCGGTCTGCCGATCATGAAATCGAGTGGCGGCCAAGGTCCGCTCACAGGTTCGCCGAATCACCGTGTCCCCGCGCTCGGACGACGAACGGTCCGGGATATTCAGCTGACGATGGAGATGTTCGGCCGCCCGGTGGCCTGTTGTTCGAGCCAGGGCGGGGCGGGCATGGCGCGGTGGGCGTTGGCCAGCGCCTCGGACCAGCGACGACCCAGGTCCTTGAAATAGGGATCGTCGGTCTCGATCCGGCGCTGATAGCCATGCAGGCTGTCACGACTGATCACGACCATGTCGAACGGCGGGCCGACCGCCACGTTCGAGCGGATCGTCGAATCGAACGAAATCAGCCCCAGCTTGACAGCTTCCGCCATCGGTGTGTCGGGGCGCAGCGCGCGATCCAGGATCGGCTTGCCGTATTTCAGCTCGCCGATCTGGAGATAGGGGGTGTCCAGACCGCACTCAATGAAATTGCCCTGGGCATAGATCAGGTACAGCCCCATCTTGCCGCCCCGGATCTGTCCCCCCAACAGCATCGAGGCCGTAACCTTGAGCGCGTCGGCCGACAGAGACGGCGCAATTTCCTTGCGCACCTGGTTCAGCGCATAGCCGACCAACTGGGCCGCGCGGAACAGGGTGGGCGTATTTTCAAGAGTCTCGACGTCGTCATGGCCGGGCATCTTGATGCCCTCGGCCACCATGGCCAGCGCCGTCTGGGTCACAGACAGGTTGCCCGCGGTCGAGATGGCAATAACCCGCTCGCCCGGCACTTCGGTGACGTGCAGCTTCTTGTAGGACGAGATGTTGTCGACGCCCGCGTTCGTGCGCGTGTCGGCGATCATCGCCAGACCGTCATTCACCAGCATTCCGACGCAATAGGTCATCGGTTCAGTTCGGACTCCAGATGCACGACCCGTCCACAAGGACGAAGAACGGTAACAGATTCGTGTCACCGAGCGACCATTTTGGAGCCCTCATCGGTTAAAACTTTGTTGTTGCTGTTGCTGCTGTTGCATCTGGCGCACACGCAGCGCCACGGTCAGGGTCTCGATCCCGCCGCCATAGCTTGTGCCCCGAAACGGAGTCGCGCCCAGGGCGTCCAGCCCCGAGGCGACGCGTACATAGTGTTCTGTGGGGGCGATGCCGTTGGCCGCATCGAATCCGACCCAGCCCAGACCTTCGACCCAGGCCTCGGCCCAGGCATGGGCGGCGTCCTGGTTTTCCAGCCCGTCCGTTCTATGGAGGTGACCCGAGACATAGCGGGCCGGTATGCCGATGCGCCGAGCGCAGGCGATGAAGATCTGGGCGTGATCCTGACAGACCCCTTGCCGCTGGGCGAAGGCATCTGCAGCGGTGTGGTCTGCGGTGGTTGATCCCACCATGAAAGCAACGTCCTGATGGATCATGGCCATCAACCGGTGCAGCCGGGTCAGGTCGTCGCCAGGGCCCACCTTGTCCGCAAATGCCCGCAAGGCGTCGTCGGCATGGGTCAGGGGGCTGTCCCTCAGATAGACCAGGGGCGACAGCCGTTCGGGAAATCCGCTCAACACCCCGCCGGTCTCGGTCGTGGCCACCTCTCCGGTCACCCGGACAGTCAGGACCTGGGTCGGGCGCTCGGTATAGAGAGTGTGGACGATGTTGCCGAACGAATCCTCGGACCGGCGCAGTCGGGTGTCGACGTCGGTCTCGATCCGCCATTCCCGAACCTGCTGCCCTTCGGTCGAGCGCGGCGTCACCCTCAGCGTCTGCACGATGAAGCGCGCCGGGCTCGAATAGGAATAGCGGGTCTCGTAATCGATCAGAATGCGCATGTCAGACCAGATACTGATCCTGGATCGCCGCCGCGAGCCGATTGTTTTCGCCCAGGAAGCCCAGAATGTATTCGTGCAGGCCAGACTGGAAAATATCCTCGATCCTGGCGTCGTTGAACTGAGCCAATCGGGCCGAGGCCAGTCGCTGCGATGGACCGCGCCGCCCATAGTCGGTGGCCAGTTTTTCCAGGTAGGAGCAGATCATCCCCTGACAGGACGCCAGAGACCGCGGCATCTGGCGGTTCAGCACCATCAGGTCGGCGACCAACCAGGGCCGCACTGATTCCCGATACACCCAGCGATAGGCGGTCAGGGCCGAAACTTCTCGCAGCAGGGTCGTCCATTGGAAATAGTCAAGCTGTCCCCCGACGCGCTCGTCGGCAGGCAACAGCAGATGATATTTTACGTCCAGCAGGCGGGCAGTGTTGTCGGCCCGCTCGATCGCCCCACCCAGCCTCAGGAACCAGTAGGCGTCGTTCCTCAGCATCGTCCGCGAAGAGGCACCCTCGACGTTGAGCGAGATAGTCTTGACCCATTCCAGAAACCGCACGAAGTCGTCGCGCTTTCCCGGTTCGCCGATCTCGTTCAGCCCATTCCAGGCCCCGTTGATGGCTTCCCATAATTCGATGGTCAGGGCTGTGCGTACCGACCGGGCATTGGTTCGGGCTGCGGTGACGCAGGCGCGAATCGACGACGGATTGTCAGGAGCAAACGCCAGATACTCCCGCACTGACTTCTCGGTTGGCGTCCGGCCCGAGGCGGCGAAAGCCCTGGACACTCCGGCCGAGGCGATGGCGCTGGCCCAGGCTGTGGCCGCCGCCCCGTCCTTGGCCGGTAGCGCCGCCAGACGCACAGCGGCCTCGAGAATCCGGGCGAGGAAATCCGCCCGCTCCATATAGCGTCCGGTCCAGTACAGGCTTTCGGCGGTCCGGCTCAGCATGACGCAGTCTCCTCCCCGTCGCGTAGTGATGGGGAGGTGGATCGGCGCGCAGCGGCGAGACGGAGGGGCTCTTTAAGCGTACTCGGTCGGCGATCTCCTACCGCACTCGCGGCATGACCCCCTCCACCCCTTCGGGGTCCGCCTCCCCATTCGCCAAGCGGCGAACGGGGAGGAGACACGGCGACGGCATTACTCATCCAGCACCCATGTATCCTTGGTCCCGCCACCCTGGCTGGAATTGACGACCAGGGATCCGGCCTTGAGCGCGACCCTTGTCAGACCACCGGGCGCGACCCTGACCCCGGCAGGACTGGACAGCACGAACGGCCGCAGATCAACGTGCCTGGGCGACAGCATCCCGCCATCCAGGGTCGGGGCAGTCGATAGAGCCAGGGTTGGCTGGGCGATGAAATCATCCGGGTCGGCAATCAGCTTGGCCCGGAAGTCCTCGATCTCGGCCTTGGTAGACGCGGGGCCGACCAGCATGCCGTATCCACCGGAACCGCCGACCTCCTTGACGACAAGTTCGGGAAGTTTCTCGAGGACCTCCTTGAGGGCATCGGGCTCCCTGCACCGCCAAGTCGGCACGTTCTTCAGGATCGGGGCCTCGCCAGAGAAGAAGCGGATGATCTCGGGCATATAGGTATAGACCGCCTTGTCGTCGGCGACCCCGGTCCCCACCGCGTTCGACAGGGTGACATTACCAGCCGTATAGGCCGCCATGATACCGGGAATGCCGACCGCCGAATCCGGTCGAAAGGTCAGGGGATCCAGGAACTCGTCATCGACCCTGCGGTAGATTACATCGACACGCTTGGGACCCTCTGTCGTGCGCATGTAGACGATGTCGTCGTTGACGAAGAGGTCCCCCCCTTCGACCAGTTCCACGCCCAGTTTGTCGGCCAGGAACGAGTGTTCGTAATAGGCCGAGTTGTAAGGGCCCGGCGTCAGGACGACGATGTTGGGGTCGCTGCCCGCGTGCTCCGGGGCCGAGGCCTGAAGGCTCGACAGAAGCATGTCGGTATAGGTCTCGACCGGCCGGATACGATGCTCGGCGAAGAGGTCGGGGAACAACCGCATCATCATCTCGCGGTTCTCCAGCATGTAAGAGACGCCCGAGGGGGTGCGGCAGTTGTCCTCCAGCACGATGAATCCGTCCTCGCCCGTGCGAACCAGATCCACGCCGCAGATATGGGTCCAGACATCGCCGGGAGGCCGACGGCCCTGCATCTCGGGCCGGTAGTGCGGGTTGGTGAAGATCAGGTCGGCAGGGACGATGCCCGCCTTGATACATTCCTGGGGACCATAGATGTCCTTCAGGAAGGCATTGATGCCGTTCACACGCTGGATCAGACCCTTTTCCAGCGCAGTCCATTCGGCGGCACCGATAATGCGGGGAACGACGTCGAACGGAATCAGACGCTCGTTGGATTCGACATCGCCATAGACGGCAAACGTCACCCCCATCCGACGGAAGAACAATTCGGCCTGACGCGATCGCGAGGACAGAAGATCGGGCGGCGCAGCATCCAGCCAACGGGACAGAGTCCGGTATGGGGGACGGACCTCTCCGGGTCCGCTTGCACCTGACATTTCGTCGAACGTGGCCCTGCTCCCTATCGGCGAGAGTCCAGATTGGGCTGGAGGTTACGGTTCGCGCAACAGAAATGTTGCAGCGCGAAGACGAATCCTCCCCGAGACGCGCAGCATGAGGCGATCGGTCACCGCGTGACGACGTCTCTCTTCATAGGGGCCAGTTTGGCCAGAAAGCGGTTCTGCGTCGCGAAAGGCACACCTTCCTCGGACATCGAGGCCTGCAGGTTCTCGACCAAGGCTCCCATGTCGGCGGCCTGCGCGCCCATCTGGGCGTGGGCTGCGGCCATGTCCCGGCCCGAATATTCGCACCCGCCCCCCAGGATGTAGCAGAACTGCTCCTTAAGCGTCCGTCGCAGACGCACCAGATCCGAGGCTGCGAAGATGCCCGACAGGCGGGGATCGGCGACACTCCGCCTTACCAGGCCGTCGACGATCCGGGCGACCCCGGCCTCCCCGTGAAAGGCTTGGTACATGGCCGTTCCCTGAAACGGGGCGGCTCCGGCATTTGCGTTTGATCGCAGATAGGGATCGACGGCCAGCTCGTTGGGATATTCGGTCGACATCACGTCTGCGGACCGAACCGGTGCCTCGTCGGGAGACACGACCTGAGCTGCGGCCGGCATGGCGGCGAGGCTGGTCAAGAAGGCCAGGATCGATAGGCGCATCATCGGCTCAGAACCCGACCTGAAGGGAGAGATACAGACCACGCTGGTCCTTGAAGGTCGCGATCGACCCCAGGTCCGCATAGGCGGCGGTGAGGGACAGATGCTTGTTCAGGGCATAGGCCGCATAGATGTCGAGCCAGTCGTCTTCTCCGGCGAAACCCAGATTGTCAGGCTTGGTGCGGTATTCCGCCCCGACGACCAGATTGCGGCTGACCAGATAGCCCACCGATCCCTCGAACTGGGCTTCCAGATCATCATTCCGGTCACCGCCGTACCCCAGCAACCCCGTCTGGTTGGCCTTGGTCCAGCGTATGGCACCCGAGACCAACATACTCTGTCCAAGGAAGAGCTTTGTCGCTGCGATATAGAAATCAGTGCCCTCGTCATCCTTGCCACCGACGGCGGCGACGATCGTGCCCTGATCATTGGTCTTGAACTGGGCCCCGACGGCCACCTGAGGTAGCCAGGTATCGGACGCATAGACGGCGTCGCCCAGGACCTTCACTTTCACCCCGATGACATCCTGGGTGAAGGTGAAGCCTTGGCCCAGGCCGAGTTTGGTTCCGGTCCCACCGGTATCGAACTCCTGCCGGGCAATCGAAAGCTCGACCCGATCCCACAGTCCGACGGCCGCGCCGACCGAGCGAAACTGATAGTCCGGCAGATCGACCAAGGTGGCGTGCAGATTGCCACCCACGCCATCTTCGGCCCCATAGCCACTGGTAACGGCCCAGGTGGAGAGTCCACCTCCGCCGGATCCGTCGATTGAAGACACGCCGCCGGTGAGCAACAGCTTTCCGCCGGTTCGGGATTCCGGGATCCAGTCCAGGGTCTGGGCTGCGGCAACAGTCGTCAGGCCTGCCCAGAATGCGACGACGAGACCGGTCGACAGGACTTTTGATCGTATCACGCCGGTCTCGCCACAAAGAAGGTGTCGTGCCCCAGTCTATGAAGCGGCTGGGTTAATCCCGCCTGAATTCTGTTCCTTTCCCGACATAGTATGTGGCACCCACGGCCGTTAGACAACCTGTGAGGGTGTTCGGTTTACCCTAACTTCACCGCCACCTTGTAAAATGACGAGATGAAAATCGTCTCTGCGTTTATCGCGGCACTGATTGGCGTCTCCCCGGTCGTAGCCGCCGATCTCACGGTCAGCGTCCGCGACAGTGCCGGTCGACCTGTTCGCGACGCCGTGGTGACGGTGCATCCTGCCAGTGGCGTGCCGCGCGGGCCGATCCGCTTCGGCTGGCCCTTGCGGGTCAGCCAGCAGAACGTGCAGTTCGACCCCTATGTGCTGATCGCCCCCGTCGGAGCGTCCGTCAGCTTTCCGAACCTCGATCGGGTCCGGCATCACGTCTATTCGTTCTCCCGAGGCAACCGGTTCGAGATCGAGCTCTTCGGACGCGACGAAACGCGCAGCCGAGCCTTTACGACGGCGGGTACTGTGGCTCTGGGCTGCAACATCCACGACCAGATGCTGGCCTATGTGAAGGTCGTCGATACGCCCTGGGCTACCAGGACCGGCGCCACGGGTGACGTGACGATCCCGGGCCTCCCCGCCGGAGGTGCAACCCTGCGGGTCTGGCATCCGCGCCTGTCCGGTCGAGGCAACGAGATCGCCACCATCTATACCCAGGCCGCGACCGGTTCGCGGCAGATCATCACCGGTGATTTTTCCGGCCGCGCGGCGGTTCGATAATCATGCTCCGGTTCCAGCGCCTCCAGACCCGGCTAACCGTCCTCTACATGGGCCTGTTCGGGATTGCCCTGATCCTGGTGGCGATCGCCGTAGTCACGGCGGTGACATCCAGTGCCCGTCGCGTGGTGCGAGACGAACTGAGCGCCTCCGGGGCTGTCTATGATCAGATCTGGGCCGGGCGCTCCGAACAACTACGTCAGGGGGCCTCGGTCGTGGCTCAGGATTTCGGGTTCCGCGAAGCCGTGGCCTCCAATGATGAGGCGACCATCCGTTCTGCCTTGGACAATCTGCGGGGCCGCCAGAAGGTTGATGGTGCCATGATCATCGGCGTTGACGGCTTCGTCACCGCAGCGGGTCTCAATCCGGATGCGGCATCGATCGACGTCCTGTTCACCGGCCTCGAATCCGGAGATCTCGACGCCGGAGTGTTGTCCTTCGGTGGTAGCCCGCATCAGATCGTGGCCGCTCCGATCATGGCCCCCGTCCTGATCGGCTGGGTCGTGTTCGTGGATCAGCTCGATCAGGGCCAGATGCAGAACCTGGAACAGTTGTCGGCCATTCCCCTCACGGCAACCGTGGTGACGCGGGCTGCGTCCGGATGGCGTGACATGGCCGGAAGGGCCAGCCCCCTTGCAAAGGCGATCGACAGACAGCTGAAGGCGCAGGACAGCCATCCGATCACCACTTCGACGCCCGAAGGCTCGGCGATGCTGCTGACCAAGACCCTGCCCAGCTTCGACCACGATGCCCCGGCGGCCCTGGTACTGAACTATCCCCTCAAACGGGCGATGAAGCCTTATCAGTCATTGTTCGTCGCCCTGGCGATCATCGGCCTGCTCGGTCTCTTTCTCCTGATGGCCGGAACCTTGTTCCTGGCACGCAGCCTGACACGGCCGATCAGTGCCCTGGACCATGCCGTTCACCGCCTGCAACTGGGCGAGCATGCCGAGGTCGCGGTAACCTCGACCGACGAGATCGGCCGCCTCGCCAGCAGTTTCAACGCCATGGCCGGAGATATCCGCGACCGCGAGGCCAGACTGACCCACATGGCCCTGCATGATCAGGAGACCGGCCTGCCCAATCGCCTGTCGCTGGAACGCCAGGCCGCCGCTGCGCCCGGGACCTATATGGTCATGATCGGCGTCGAGCGTTTCGAGATCGTGCGCAACGCGATCGGCTATGATTCCATGGCCCAACTCCTGGCGGCACTGGGCCAGCGTTTGACCGGGCTGACGGACGCATCAGCCATTGCGAGGGTCGGAGGCGGAACCCTGGGCTTCAGCCTGATGGCGACCGACGATGCAGACGCCATGACCACCGTCGAAGCGATCTGCGTGGCGGCCGACGGGCCCATCAGGCTGAATGGCGCGACGGTGGATATCTCGGTGACCGCGGGTCTTGCCCGGGTCGGTGCAGCGCTGGCAGGTGTCAATTCCGTCGTCGATCGCGCCGCCATTGCGCTGGATCAGGCGCGGGCAGCCCGGCGGCGATGCAGCCTGTTCGATGCCACCGCCTATGGCGATCCGGGCGGCAACCTGTCGCTCATCTCGGAGTTGATGGCTGCTGTCGCGGCGGGCGATGTGTGGATGGCTTATCAGCCGAAATATGACCTGAGGGCAGACTGCATCAACGGCGTCGAGGCTTTGATGCGGTGGACCCATCCCCGGCGCGGTTTCGTTTCGCCGGACCTGTTCATCGGCATGGCCGAGGAAACCGGCCATATCCGCCCCCTGACGGAATGGGTGATCCGGCAGGCCATCAACGATCAGAAGACCCTGGCCCGGCAGGGCCACGAACTGATGATGTCGGTCAACATCTCGGGCCGACTGTTGTCCGACGAGCCCTTTGCGGACTTTGCCTTGCACGAGGTCGCCACAAGCGGTGCGAACCTGTGTTTCGAGATCACCGAGACCGCCGTGATCGACAACCCGGAATTGGCCTTGGGGATCATCGACCGGTTCGCAGCGGCAGGGATCAAGGTCTCCATCGACGACTATGGCTCGGGCCTGTCGTCACTGGCCTACCTGAAACGTATCCGGGCCGACGAATTGAAGATCGACAAGGCGTTCGTCCTGACCCTGGACGAGAGCTCGCGCGACGCCCTGTTGGTCAAATCCACGATCGATCTCGCCCACAGCCTGGGTCTCAAGGTGGTGGCCGAAGGCGTCGAAACCCCGACGGCCCTTGCGCTGCTGCGGGGCATGGGCTGCGATATCGCACAGGGCTATCTGATCGGCCGACCGGTGACGCTCAAGGCGCTGACAGAACGCCTGACATCCACGGGGGATCCGGTCGGGGTCGCCGCTGCCTGAGTTGCGACAGGACTTTCGTGACCTGGAGATCAGCGTCCGGGCGCGACCAGACGCCACCGATTTCGCCCTTCATCTCCACATGGAGAGAAGGGCGAAAGGCCACAGGCTCGGCCAGGGATCAAGTCAGGCGACGACCGGCAGGCGGCTGACGGCATAGCGAACCTGGGCATGCTCGGGCAGACGGGACAGGGCCTCTTCGCGGACGGCGCGTTCGCAGTCGGAACGGCCGCTGATCCGGCTCGAGGGACGCTGGGCGTTGCGACAGAAGCTGCGAGCGGCAGCCTCGACGCGCGCGTCAAAGGCGCGGGCCCCGGCCGTGGTGGCCAGATCGAGGTCACCATAGGCAATACGGGCGGTCTGGGCTGAGGCGGTGCCGGCGGCAGCCAGGGTGCAGGCGGCGAGGACGCAAGCGAGAGTACGGGTCATGGGAGTGTTTCCTGAAAGATGTTCGTCGCTCTGATCGGCGACGACGCCGTTCTGGACTCCGACTGTCGCGGCGGCTTGTCGGCCCCGCGGCGAAGTTAAGGCCAAGCTTTAATTCGAGGTCATGACATCGGCGTCATGACGTCCTCGTCAGAAATTTTCGGCGCGTTCAGGACCTATCGCTTTATGCACCTGTCCACTCGCTCGCCGTGTGTGTAAGGTTAATCCACAGATCGCAGGAGATGAGCCTATGGGATTCCAGGTCGGCGGCGCGGGCAATGACACCCTGATTGGTTTGCCCAATGAAAACGATCAGTTGTATGGTCTCACCGGGAACGACGTGCTGGTCGGAAATGATCGCGACGACTATCTCGACGGCGGCGACGGCGACGACGTCCTAACCGGCGGTGCGGGCGCGGACGCCCTTTTCGGCGGGGCCGGCGCGGATCGGTTCGTCTATCTGAGCGCGGCAGACTCGGGCCTCAACCGCGCCTACGACATGCTCGCGGATTTCGAGACCGGCATCGACACCATCGACCTGCGGGCCCTGTCCGTGTCCAGCGTCAGCATCCGGCGCGAAAGCGGCACCAACTCCAGTTTCGTCTTCGTCCAACTGACGTCGGGTGAGCTCCTGACCATCCTGGCGGCCGGTCAGGCGATCACGGCCGGCGACCTGCTGCTGTCCCAGAATGTCGGGGTCTTTGTCGGTCGCGGTGAACCTGGCGAACTTGTGACCGGTTCGGCGGGGCCAGACACATTGTACGGCTCCACCGGCAACGACACGCTGTTGGGCCAGGGCGGCAACGACATCCTGGCGGGCGGCCTGGGAGCCGACACGATGGGCGGCGGCTCGGGGGCCGATACCTTTCTGTATTCGTCGGTCAACGATTCCAACGCAGGCGGATTTGACAATCTGTTCGACTTCCAGACCGGCATCGATTTCATCGATATCCGGGGCCTGACGACGCTGAACTCGATCAGCATCCTGCGCGAGCCCGACGGCACCAGTATTGTGTTCGCCAACTCAAGCGCCGGTCTGCTGACCATCTTGGCGGCCACGCCGATCAACTCCGGCGACCTGTTGCTGTCGGGGAGTTTCTTTTCCAGCGTTTTCGTCGGCGGATCGACGGCCGACGATATTCTCACCGGGGGCCTTGCGAACGACAACCTGTTCGGTGCTGGTGGAGCCGATATCCTTTACGGCGCGGCCGGCGGCGACGTCCTTCGTGGTGATGTGGGTAACGATATCCTGTTTGGCGACCAGGGGAACGACTCACTTGACGGCGGTGCGGGCGACGACGTTCTGTACGGCGATACTGGGATCGACAACATGAACGGCGGCCTGGGGCGCGACGTCTATGCATGGCGCGCTTACGAAGGCCTGATCCGGTCCTCCGAGGGTATTTCGTTGAACCGCGCCGAGGGCGACACTCTGCGCTTCGACATGACGTCGATCTTCGGCGTAACGATGATCCGTTTCGGCTCTTTCACGACTCAGCTCGACATCGTCGGCGGCACCAACGAGGCCCTGCTACTGAGCTTCTCTACGGGTCTCCAGTCTTCGGATCTGACCTTCGTCGGTACGCCGGCCTTCTTCACCATCGACGACCGCAACGGGGCGTCGACGTTCAGCGGCGGAGCACGGAACGAGTACATCATCGGCGGATCGGGGGCGGACGTCATGACCGGCGGCGGGGGACGTGACATATTCCGCTACCTGTTCACCAGTGAATCGACGACGGTCATCAGCGGCTCCGACACCATCACCGATTTCGTCAGCGGCAACGACCTGATTGATCTGCGGCCCCTGGGGTCGAATGTCGTCGTCAACCTGGGCTTCGTCAGCGGTCAGGCCAACGTCTACGTCGATATCGACGGCAACGGCACGAACGAGATGCTGATCCGCCTGACCGGGGTCACCGCCCTGACCCCCAACGACTTCCTGTTCACCGGTTGGTTCGGCAGCCGGCCGGCCGCAGCGGTCGAGCCGGAAGCAGCCATGATCTTTGACGATGCGGGGGGGCTGGACGTCGGTGCGCCCTGGCTCGAGCCGACGCATGGCGACTGGATGCTGGTGGCCTGACGGTCTGGCCTCAGCCGCTGTTCCGGAGGCCCGCGGCGATGCCGTTCACGGCCAGAAGGATACCTTCACGGACGCCGGGGTCATCGTCGCCGGCGCGGCGGCGGCGGATCAGTTCGATCTGGACGTGGTTCAAGGGCTCGACATAGGGCATCCGCAGGCGGATCAGACGGTCCAGCTCCGGCTGGCCACCCAGCAGGTCAGCTTGGCCGGTGATGGTCAGGATAGCATCGCGCGTCCGCTCCCACTCGGCCTTGATCTCTCCATAGATGGTCGCGGCCAGGTTCGCGTCGGGCACCAGCCGGGCATAGCGCCGGGCGATGGTCATGTCCGACTTGGCCATGATCATCTCCATGTTCTGGATCAGGGTCCGGAAGAAGGGCCATTCGCGGTTCATGGCCTGAAGCTCTGCCATGTCTGCACCGGCCACTGCGGCACCGAACCCGAACCAACCCGGCAGCATGACCCGCGACTGGGACCAGCTGAACACCCAGGGAATGGCCCTCAGGTCCTCGATGGCGGTCGATGAGGTCCGCGATGCCGGCCGCGATCCGATCTTCAGCTCGGCGAGTTCGGCGATCGGCGTGGCGGCGCGGAAATAGTCGACGAAACCCGGCGTCTCATAAACCAGGCCGCGATAGGCCGACATCGAGGCCTGCGACAATATCGAGGCCGTCTTGCCGTGCCGCGCGGTCAATTCCTCGTCCGGTGGCGGGGCCAGGGACGCGATCAGGACCCCGGCCGTCAGGGCATCGAGGTTGCGCCTCGCCACGTCGGGCTCGCCGTATTTGTTGGCGATGACCTCGCCTTGTTCGGTGATGCGGATTCGACCCGCCACCGTGCCCATCGGCTGGGAGATGACTCCGGCAAAGCTCGATCCCCCGCCGCGACCCACCGCCCCACCCCGACCGTGAAACAGCTGCAGCCTCAGCCCCGCTGCATTGGTGACCTCGAGAAGCGCTCGCGATGCCTCATGCAGTTCCCAGGTCGAGGTCAGGTAGGACCCGTCCTTGTTGGAGTCCGAATAGCCGATCATGACTTCCTGGACCCCACGCGCGGTCGCCACCGCTCGCGACGACGGCTCGGCCAGCAGCCGCTCCAGCGTGGGTTTGGCGGCCCTGAGGTCGTCGATGGTCTCGAACAGGGGCGCGGCCTGGATCGGACAGGCACCCGGGTCCGACGGCCGATAGATGCCGACTTCTTTTAGCAGCAGATAGACTTCCAGCAGGTCGGACGCCGCATCGGTCTTGGACACGATATGGGTGCGGATCGCCTGAGGCCCATAGGCGGCGACAGCCCGTGCGGCGGCCTCCAGGATCGCGCGCTCCTTGAGCGTTTCGTCCGTATAGGTGGCATAGGGGCTGAACAGCAGCCGCCCCGACGCCAGTTCGGCGGACAACAGGGCAATGCGGCTCTCCTCGTCCAGCGCCTGATAGTCGGCCTCGACGCCTGCAACCTTGAAAAGGTCGGCGACGACGCGTTCATGCACGTCCGAGTTCTGGCGCAGATCCAGGGTCGCCATGTGGAAGCCGAAGATGTCCACTGCCGTGATCAGCTTCGACAGGCTGTCGTCGGCAAAGACCTGGCCGTGGCTGGCGATCAGGCTGGTCTGCAGGATCGCCAGCTCGGCGCGGAAGGCATCGGGGCCATCATAGACCGGGGCATCGAACCGCGCCGGGCGCGGGGCCGGCATCCCGGTCAGGTGCAGATGGGTCGCCGCCAGACGGGCATAGACCTCGGTCAGGGCGCGGCGATAGGGCTCATCCGTCCGGTGCGGGCTGTCGTCATCGGAGGCTTTTGACAGAGCCTTCAGTTCGGCCGTCACCGGGGCCAGGGTCCCCGACAGGCTGAGCTCGGCCCCCAGGGCATGGACCTCGTCCAGATAGAACCTCAGCACCGCCCGCGCCGCCGTCGCCATGGCGGCGCTCAGCGTCTCGCCATCGACATTGGGATTGCCGTCGCGGTCACCCCCGACCCAGGCCCCGATGCGGATGAAAGGTTGCAGGTCCGGCGCATCCAGTGCCTTCCTCCACTCCGCCAGTTGCTCCGGCGCAACCCTCAGGAAGATGCGGTCGAGGAAGGACACCACAGTGTCGATCTCGTCCTGGACCACCAGCCCTGTCATCCGCACCAGCCGCGTGGCCCACAGGATCACTGTCTGACGCCGCAGCCCCCGTTTCATGACGTCGGGCGCGCAGCTCAGGTCATCCTTGTCGCAAGCGTCCAGCAGGTCCGACACCGAGGCGATTCGGTCTAGCACCGACTTCCTGCGCACCTCCGACGGGTGCGCCGTCAGCACCGGCGAGATCAGTGCCTCGGCCAACAGGGCCCGCGCATCCTCCGGCGTCTTGCCCGCCGCCTTCAGCCGCGCCAGCGCCCCCTCCAGCGTATCGGGCCGCGCGCCCTCGGCGGTCTGGGTCTGGGCGCGCCTTTTGCCTGCCCGATCCTCGGCGACATTGGCCAGTAGCGAAAAGACCGCAAACCCGTGCGCCAGCCCCACGGCCTGATCCAGCGACAGGTCCTTGAGCAGGGCCTCCAGCTTGGACGCCCCATGCGACTGCGGATCGCGGTGATAGGCCACCGACGCCTGCCGCACCGCCTCGATCCGGTCGTACAGGTCCTGACCCCCCTCATCCCGGATCACCTCCCCCAGCAACCCGCCCAGAAGGCGAACCTCCTCGCGCAAGCGATCGTCGGCGACGAGGACAGATGCAGGCATGGTGTCGTCTTTCAACGGGGGGGCCGGGTATCAAGCGGAACCGTATCAGGGGTTTTCGCTCTGACCATCCCGAAGACTGACGCTGAAACGGATTGTGCGTGCCGGATCCGAGAGGGCAGAAGACACCGCCTTGTTCATGATACCATTTTTCAGTATCGTCCGCGAATGAAGGGCAAGCACGCCAAAACCCTCGACGCGGTGTTCGCTGATCCCGTGCGGGCCAATGTCCTGTGGTCCGATGTCGAGGCTCTCTTCTCGGCGGCGGGTGGAAGTATCAGCGAAGGGCGAGGCTCGCGCGTGCGGGTTAGTCTGAATGGCGTCGACGCCGTGTTTCACCGTCCGCATCCCCAGAAGGAGACGGACAAGGGCGCATTGAAATCCGTGCGCCGGTTTCTGACGGAGGCGGGCTATGCGCCCGATGCCAAACGATGACGACCATGACCCACGACGGCTATCTGGCCACCGTCGAACTCGATGAGGACGCTGGCCTGTTCCACGGTGAGGTGATCAACACCAGAGACGTGCTGACCTTTCAGGGGCGGACACTGGACGAGCTCAAGACGGCCTTTGCCGACACGATCGCCGACTATCTCGACTGGTGCCGTGAGCGCGGCAAGACACCGGAAAAACCCTTCTCCGGCAACTTCTCGGTCCGGGTCGCGCCCGACATCCATCGCAGGGCCGCTGCTGCGGCGGCACGCGAAGGCAAGAGTCTGAACGGGTTTGTGGCGGATGTGCTGGAACGGGCCGCGAGTTAGATGGACACCTTCATTCAGATCGCTCTTTTCCTGCTGATGGCTGGTGGTGCTTTTGTCTGGTGGCGAAAATCGGCGAGATCGGGGACAATCTCGACCGAATACTTCCCCATCCAGCAGAAGACTTCCCCGATACTCTTTGGCGTGTATCGAGGAGCAATCCTGGCCCTCGCCGTGCTTTGCCTCGGTCTTGCGATCGTTGTTGCGATCCATGCACTCGGCATTTGACCGACGCACCTCCGCCTTGCCTCCACCCCCCTTTTCCGTCATAAGCCGCGCCTTCCGGCGCAATTGAACCTGCGTCTCCACCTGCACGACCCCGGTCCCGCGCTCAAGCAGCGCAGCGTTAGCGCTTCAGGGATGTCCGGACGAGGCAGGCGAGAACCCTCTGCCGACGTGAGCGTCGCCAGAGGCAGCTTTCGTATGGAGATCAGGTCACGCGCCCAATGAGGTCGTGAATGTTCGAGGCTCTGAACGAAAGGCTGACTGGCGTATTCGACCGGATCACCGGTCGCGGTGCCCTGTCCGAGAAGGACGTCTCCGAGGCGATGCGCGAGGTGCGCGTGGCCCTGCTGGAGGCCGACGTCGCCCTGCCCGTTGTCAAGGACTTCATCGTCTTCGCCACCGAGCGCGCCACCGGCGAAGAGGTCATCCGCTCGGTTCGGCCCGCCGATCAGGTGGTCAAGATCGTCTATGACGGCCTGGTCGAGATGCTGGGCGGCGAGGAGCCGACCCCGATCAACCTGAACGCCACGCCGCCTGCCGTCATCCTGATGGCGGGCCTGCAAGGGTCGGGCAAGACCACGACCTCGGCCAAGCTGGCGCTGCGCCTGACCAAGTTCGATCGCAAGAAGGTCATGATGGCCTCGCTGGACACGCGTCGTCCGGCCGCGATGGAACAGCTGGCCCAGTTGGGCAAGCAGATCGAGGTCGCCGTCCTGCCGATCGTGGCGGGCGAGAGCGCGGTCCAGATCGCCCGGCGCGCCCTGACCTCGGCCAGGCTCCAGGGCTTCGACGTCCTGATCCTCGACACCGCGGGCCGCATCACCCTCGACGAGGCCCTGATGGCCGAGGTGGCCGAGGTCGCGGCCGTTTCCAGTCCGGTCGAGACCCTGCTGGTCGCCGACAGCCTGACCGGCCAGGATGCGGTGCGCACCGCCAAGGCCTTCCACGACCGGCTGCCGCTGACCGGGCTGGTCCTGACCCGCGCCGACGGCGACGGCCGCGGCGGCGCCATGCTGTCGATGCGGGCGGTCACCGGCCTGCCGATCAAATACATGGGCTCGGGCGAGAAGGTCGATGCGCTTGAGGTGTTCGACGCCCGCCGCGTCGCCGGTCGCATCCTGGGGCAAGGCGATATCGTCGCCCTGGTCGAGAAGGCCTCTCAGGAACTGGACCAGTCCAAGGCCGAGGCCATGGCCCGCAAACTGGCCAAGGGCCAGTTCGACCTCAACGACCTGGCGGCCCAGCTTCAGCAGATGAAGAAGATGGGCGGCATCCAGGGCATCATGGGCATGCTGCCCGGCGTCGCGAAGATGAAGAACCAGATGGCCGAGAGCGGCGTGGATGACAAATCCATCCTGCGTCAGGAAGCCATCATCTCGTCCATGACCAAGGCCGAGCGCAAGAAGCCTGACCTGCTGAATGCCAGCCGCAAGAAGCGGGTCGCAGCCGGGGCCGGAGTCGAGGTTCAGGACATCAACCGACTGCTCAAACAGCACCGCCAGATGGCCGATATGGTCAAATCCCTGTCCCGGGGTGGCCCGCGCAAGATGCAGCAGATGGCGGCCATGCTGGGCGGTCTCGGCGGCGGCGGCCCGGCGGGCATGGGCGGGCTTCCCGGCATGGGCTCCGGCCCCGACATGAAACGCCTTCAGGCCATGGGCGGCGGCAAGCTCGCCGACACCTCGGCCGATGACATGAAAGCCATTCAGGACCGCCTCGCGGGCCTCGGCGGCGGTCAACTCCCGGGCCTGCCCGGTCTACCCACCAAGAAATAATCCGACTTAACGAAAGAGACTGAAAATGTTGAAGATTCGTCTGGCCCGCGGTGGTGCCAAGAAGCGTCCCTATTACTATATCGTCGTCGCCGACTCCCACGCTCCCCGGGACGGCAAGTTCCTGGAACGCGTCGGCACCTACAATCCGATGCTGCCCAAGGACGGCGAAAAGCCGCGCGTCAGCCTGAAGGTCGAACGTATCGTCGAATGGCTCGCCAAGGGTGCCCAGCCGACCGACCGGGTCGCCCGCTTCCTGAGCCAGGATGAAACCCTGTCGGCCAAGGTCAAGTGGACCCAGGGCAACAACCCGAAC
>Ga0075012_10000537_pt1 | contig 39829 bp, 40 predicted proteins | sample All_14_2_FD_71474 | JGI IMG/M metagenome (GOLD analysis project Ga0075012, IMG submission 71474) | Freshwater microbial communities in response to fracking from Pennsylvania, USA - Allegheny Zone_MetaG_DW_15 | ecosystem: Environmental > Aquatic > Deep subsurface > Groundwater > Drilled...
ACGCCAACGCCATGACAGTCGCGGCGGATGCCCCCCTGCTCTTCTTTGATTCCGGCGTCGGCGGCCTGTCGATCCTTGCGCCGGCACGCGCTGCGCTCCCCAATGCCCCGGTCGTCTATGCCGCGGATCGCGCGGGCTACCCCTATGGCACCAAGACAGAGGCGGAAATCGCAGCCCGCGTCCCCGCCCTGCTCGGGCGACTGGTGGAGCGATACCGCCCGCGCCTTGCCGTCATCGCGTGTAACACCGCCTCCACAATTGCCCTGGCGGCCGTCCGATCGGCGCTCGACATTCCTGTCGTCGGCACCGTACCGGCCATCAAGCCTGCCGCCGAGCAGTCGAAAACGCGTGTCATCGGCGTGCTGGGCACGGATGCAACCGTGCGCCAGCCCTATGTCGACCGGCTCGCAGCCGAATTCGGCGCCGATTGCCTGATCCTGCGCCACGGCTCCGCCGCGCTGGTGGCGCTGGCGGAAGCCAAGTTGCGGGGAGAGGCGCTCGACCCGACGGTCGCGGGTGAAGCGCTTCATGGCCTGCTGGATCAGCCGGGCGGCGACCGGATGGATACGGTGGTCCTCGCCTGCACCCATTTCCCGCTGGTCGAGGCGGAACTGGCGGCGGCCGCGCCCCGTCCGTTGCTGTTCCTGCATGGCGGCGACGGCATCGCCCGACGCATCCTCTATCTGACGAAGGGACAGGAGTGGCCGTCCGCACCGCACGACGGTGTAGCGGTGTTCACGCGACTGGACCCGGATGTAGAGTCACTGCGTCCTGCACTTTCGGACTATGGACTGCACCGGATAGAAGCTCTCTAAAACTGTCCCGGAACCGATCTCAAAGATCGGAAAACTACGCATGTCGCGAGCCGTTATCACTGGTAAAAGGCGGTTCATGCCGGTAAGTGCCCCTCAAACGGGGAACGCCATAGAATACGGGACTATAGCGGGTGAACTACAAGCACGTTTTCAGCGAAGCGATCGAACGGCTCCACAGCGAAGGCCGGTATCGCGTGTTCATCGACATTCTGCGGAACAAGGGCGCTTTCCCCAATGCGCGCTGTTTCCACGGTCACAACGGTCCGAAGCCAATCACCGTCTGGTGCTCCAACGATTACCTCGCCATGGGCCAGCATCCCAAGGTGATCGCGGCGATGGAGGAAGCGCTGCATGACGTCGGCGCAGGCTCCGGCGGCACGCGCAACATCGGTGGCAACACCCACTACCATGTCGATCTGGAAGGTGAACTGGCCGACCTGCATGGCAAGGAAGGCGCACTGCTGTTCACCAGCGGCTATGTGTCGAACGAAGCGACGCTTTCTACGCTCGCCAAGATCCTGCCGGGATGCATCATCTTCTCGGACGAACTGAACCACGCTTCGATGATCGCGGGCATCCGCAATTCGGGCTGCGAGAAGCAGGTTTTCCGTCACAACGATCTGGACCACTTGCGCGAACTGCTGGAAGCCGCTGATCCCGATGCAGCGAAGCTGATCGCGTTCGAGAGCGTATATTCGATGGACGGCGACATTGCGCCGATCGCGGAGCTGTGTGACCTCGCCGACGAGTTCAACGCGCTCACCTATCTCGACGAAGTCCATGCCGTAGGCATGTACGGCCCCCGCGGCGGCGGCATTTCCGACCGCGACGCGGTTGCCGACCGCGTCACCATCATAGAAGGCACGCTGGGCAAGGCGTTCGGCGTCATGGGCGGCTATGTCGCCGCCGATCAGATGATCATCGACGTGATCCGCAGCTACGCGCCAGGCTTCATCTTCACGACGTCGCTTTCGCCTGTGCTGGTCGCCGGCGCGCTGGCAAGCGTGCGTCACCTCAAAGGTTCCAGCGAAGAGCGCGAGGGGCAGCAGGCCGCCGCCGCCACGCTGAAGCAACTGATGCGCGAGGCGGGCCTCCCCGTCATGCCATCCGTCACCCACATCGTCCCGCTGATGGTGGGCGACCCGGTGAAGGCGAAGCGGATCAGCGATATTCTGCTCGCCGAATATGGCGTCTATGTGCAGCCCATCAACTATCCGACAGTGCCGCGCGGCACAGAACGCCTGCGCTTCACCCCCGGCCCCGCCCATGACGAGACGATGATGCGGGAACTGGTGTCGGCGCTGGTCGAAATATGGGACCGGCTGGAACTGGAACTGCGCAAAGCCGCCTGATTCGTCAGGCGCGCTCCGCTTCGCATAGGGAAGCGCAGAGCGGCACAAGCAGGTCGCGCTCTATCTTGAGTTGCGCACGAATCCGGAAACGCACTTCCTCCGCCGCGCGCAAATAGGCGTCGAAATTTGCCAAGGCATATTCGAGAGGCCATTTCGACAGATGCTCCCTCGCCCAGTGACGTTGGGCAATGTCACGTGTCCGTACGGCATCGACCACGGAAGCAGCATCTCCGGCAAGTCGGGCTATCAGAGCAGGGTAGACCACTGCGTCGAGATGATCCCGCCGTTTCCGGCTCGCCGACATGATCCGCCAGCGCGACCGGGCGATTTCATCGGCATGCGGGAGGCTGCCCGAGCGCAAAAGCTGTTCCTGCGCCGCAACGGTGATTTCCACCGTTTCGTGCAGACGATGCAATTCGTCCAACATATCCCGTACCCCCTAGCTGCGTGGAGGCTAACGCAAGTTGCTTAATTCTGTGTTGGATCGATAGGTTTCCGGAACGTTGTCCATATATCTCCAGCGCCCCGGCGGCGCGGAGGGTGGAACCCGAAGCGGCAAGACACCATTTTGAGGATGATGCCCGCCCAACACTGGATCGAGCCGCACCCACACGGCATCTACGTCCGCCCTGCCGACGCCTGGATCGATCCGGCGCGCCCCGCCGACCGCGCGCTCGTGACGCACGGGCATGCCGATCATGCGCGCGGCGGTCACGGCCATGTCTGGGCGACGCCGGAAACGCTGGCGATCATGGAACTGCGTTACGGCACAGCGTCCGGAACGGGCGTCGATTACGGCGACACCATCCGCATGGGCGGCGTCGATATCCGGTACGTCCCTGCGGGGCATGTGCTGGGATCGGCGCAGATCGTGCTGGAACATGCGGGCGAACGCGTGGTGGTGACCGGCGATTACAAGCGTCGTCCGGACCCGACCTGCCTGCCCTTCGAAACCGTGCCCTGCGACATCTTCGTGACTGAGGCGACATTCGGCCTGCCGGTTTTTCGCCATCCCGATACGCCGAGTGAGATCGATCGCCTGCTGGGGGCTCTCCACGCGCACCCCGATCGCTGTGTGCTGGTCGGCGCCTACGCGTTGGGCAAGGCGCAGCGCGTCATCTGCGAATTGCGCGCGCGCGGCCATGCCGATCCGATCTACATTCACGGCGCGCTGGAGCGGATGTGTGCGCTCTACGCCCATTTCGGCGTCGATCTGGGCGAACTGCGGCCGGCGACCGGTGTGGCGGCCAAGGAGATGCGCGGGGCGATCGTCATGGCGCCGCCTTCCGCCCTCAACGACCGTTGGAGTCGTCGCCTGCCCGATCCCATCACGGCCATGGCGTCGGGCTGGATGCGCGTGCGCCAGCGGGCACGGCAGCGCAATGTCGAACTGCCGCTCATCATCTCCGACCATGCCGACTGGGATGAACTGACCTCCACCATCCGCGAAGTCGCACCGTCCGAAACCTGGATCACCCACGGCCGCGAGGATGCGCTTGTCCACTGGTGCGGCCTTCACCAGATGCGCGCCCGCGCGCTCGCGCTGGTGGGGCGGGAGGATGAAGATGAGGGGTGAGATTTTGCGCAGCCTCCCCCAACCGTTCGCCCTGAGCGGCTAGGAGGACGCAATGCGCCAATTCTCCCAGCTCCTCGACGGGCTCGTCTATACCCGTTCGCGCAACGGCAAGCTGGACCTGATCGCCGATTATATGCGTACCGCGCCAGACCCGGATCGCGGTTGGGCGCTCGCCGTGCTCACCGGCAATCTGGACCTGAAGGCCGTCAAATCCTCCGCCATCGGCGAGATGATCCGCGCCCGCACCGATCCGATCCTCTACGAAATGAGCCGCGATTATGTCGGCGACATGGCCGAGACGGTCGCGCTGTTGTGGCCCAAGCGCGAAGACCAGCCCGCCGAGATAGACTACGGCGCGCTTTCCCTCTCCGCCGTGGTCGATCGCCTCTCTGCCGTCAGCCGTGCGGCCGCGCCCGATGCGCTCGCGCAGATGATGGACCATCTGGACGCCTCCGGTCGCTTCGCGCTGTTGAAACTCGCCACCGGCGGCCTGCGCGTCGGCATATCCGCGCGACTTGCCAAGACCGGCTTCGCGCGCGCCTTTGGGCTGGACGTAAACGATGTCGAGGAATGCTGGCATGCGCTCACGCCGCCCTATGCCGACCTGTTCCACTGGGCAGAAGGCAGGGGCGAGCGCCCCGACCCCGTCGGCACGCCTTTCTTCCGTCCCTTCATGCTCGCCCACCCGCTGGAGGATGGCGCAGTCGACCTTGTCGACTATGCCGCCGAATGGAAATGGGACGGCATCCGCGTGCAGATCGTCGGCACGGGTCGCGAAACCCGGCTGTACAGCCGCGCGGGCGACGACATCACCGGCAGCTTTCCGGAAGTCGCTGCGGCATTCAGAGGGCACGCCGTGCTGGACGGCGAGTTATTGGTGAAGGGTGAATCCCAGGGCGCCCATGAGCATGGAGGTTCTGCCGCCTCCTTCAACGCCCTGCAGCAGCGCCTGGGCCGCAAGACAGTGTCGGCAAAGATGCTGGCCGACTACCCCGCCTTCGTCCGCCTCTATGACCTGTTGCTGGAGGGAGACGACGACCTGCGCCAACTTGGCTGGACGGAGAGGCGGGGACGACTTGAAGCATTCCTGCCCACACTCGATCAGGACAGGTTCGATATCTCAGCCGTCATCGACGCAAAGGACTTCGACGCCCTCGCCGAAATCCGCGCGGGCGCGCGCGATGCCGCGATCGAAGGCGTGATGCTCAAACGCCGCGACAGCCCCTATGTCGCCGGTCGCAAGGCAGCGTTGTGGTACAAATGGAAACGCGATCCGCTGACCGCCGATTGCGTGATGATGTATGCCCAGCGCGGCCACGGAAAGCGATCGTCCTTCTATTCGGACTATACTTTCGGCTGCTGGACGGACGACGGCGCCCTTCTGCCCGTCGGCAAAGCCTATTCCGGCTTCACCGACGAGGAACTGAAATGGCTCGACCGCTTCGTGCGGACCAATACCGTCAACAGCTTTGGTCCCGTGCGCGAGGTGGAAAAGACGTTGGTTGTCGAAGTCGCCTTTGATTCCATCCACATGAGCAAGCGCCACAAATCCGGCCTCGCCATGCGCTTTCCCCGCATCGCCCGCATCCGACGGGATAAACCCGCGCATGAAGCCGACAGGGTTGAGACTTTGAAGAGAATGGTCAGCTAACGTCCATCACTGCCAATCAAACGGCAGCGGCGCTTCGCGGAAGGCAAAGCGGTCGAGGTGGCTCGACACCACGCCCTTCATCCGCTCGACCTGCTCCGCATCCGCGGCTTCGATCGTGACGGTCAGGGCCTCCGGAGCGGCCGCCATTGTGGCAACCGCCTCCGGGAAGGTGACGCGCGCATTCTCCGTGTCAAACTCCACCTCCAGCTTGTGGCTCCAGTGCTTGCAGAGCTGCTGCATATATTTGGAGCCATTGGTGGTGGGTACGGTCGCGGTAACGCTCGCCATTATTTCAGCCTTTCGATCTTGCCGGCCGCCTCATCGATCAGGGCAGCGACGTCGAACATGGTTTCGGCATCCGCTCCCTCTTTTTCAAGGCGTGCGCGGACCGCCATGGACAGATTTTGCATGGCCCGGCGCAGCGGTGCGCCGTCCGTGCGGGTGGCGGCCTGCGCCAGTTCTGCAAGCCGGTCGAGGGCGGTCGTCGCGATGTCGCGATTTTCCAGCAGATGCGCCTTGCCCGCGTCGGTGATGGCGAACAGCTTGCGCGCGCCCGATCCCGCTTCGTCCGGCGCCTGCTCCGCAATGAAGCCCATGTCGGCCAGCAGTGTCAGGGTGGGGTAGACCACGCCGGGGCTGGGCGCATAGGCCTCGCCCGAAAGCGCCTCGATCTCGCGGATCAGGTCATAACCGTGACGCGGCGCATCGTCGATGAGCTTGAGGAGCACGAGTTTCAGCTCGTCCCCGCCAAACAGCCGACGTCGGCCGCGGGGACCGCCGCCAAAGGGGCCGCCATGTCCGTGCCGTCCGCCAAAGCTGTGACGGCCGCCGCCCTGCCCACGGCCCCAGCCGCGTTCCATGCCGCGGCGCTCATGGCCACGGGCTTTGTGATGATCGTGAAAGTACATATAATCTCCTGTGTCTTACGATACGACTCACGATATATCTTAAATGTCGGCGCATTCAAGAGTTAAGATATATCTTTTTGTATCAGGCACGGAGACCTTAATTCCCGCGATGGGGGTGCCGGCGCACCCCCACACGCGCTTGTCCAAATCAGTCGGGCTTTTTGGCCACGCCCACCAGCGCGGGGCGCAACAGGCGATCCTTGATCTGATACCCTGCCTGCATTTCCTGCACGATGATGCCGGGCTCGACGTCGGCCGAGGGGATTTCCATCATCGCCTGATGCTTGTTGGGGTCGAGCGCCTCGCCCACCGACACCAGCTTGGTGATGCCGTTGCGGCCAAACACGCTCTCCAGTTCACGGCCGGTGGCTTCCAGCCCCGTCACCAGTCCCTTCATCTTCTCGTCAGCGCGCAACTCCGCCGGAATTGCAGCCAGAGCACGGGAAAGATTGTCGGCGATCGACAGCATGTCCCGCGCGAAGCTGGTCGCGGCATAGGCGCGCGCATCCTGCAATTCCTTCTCCAGCCGGCGGCGGACATTCTGCGTGTCGGCCTGCGCGTAGAGAACTTCCTGCTTCTCCTTCGCCACTTCGCCTTCAAGTTCCGCGATGCGCGCCTGCAGGGCCGCTGCAGCGCCGTCGACACCCACTACTCCTTCGGCGGGCGCCTCCACGCCGTCGACGGAAGCCTGGTCCTCGGCCTGGGGAATATCCTTATGTTCTTCGTTCATCGCATCAATCTCGACAGGGTCTGTGCAGTAAAGTCCACCATGGGGATCACCCGCGCATAGTTCAACCGGGTGGGACCGATGACGCCGACTACCCCAACGAGCCGACCGTCTCCCCCTTTATAGGGCGCGGCTATGACCGACGAACCCGATAGTGAAAAGAGCTTGTTTTCAGAGCCGATGAAGATTTTGGTCGCATTTCCGGACATCGCGCCTTCCAGCAGGCGCGCGATTTCCTGCTTCCCTTCGAGTTCCTCAAGCAACATGCGCACACGGTCCAGATCGGCCGATGCCGCCTCGTCGATCAGGTTGGCCTGGCCCCGAACGATCAGGATGCGGCGTTCGTCGCCATCGGCCGACCACACGGCAATACCCCGTTCAACCAGGTCGCGCGCCGCGCCATCCAGCGCCGCACGCCCCGCCTCCAGCTCAGCGCGCAAACCAACCCTTGCCTCTGCAAGCGTCATGCCGGCGAAGCGCGCCGTCATGTAATTCGCCGCTTCGTTGAGCGCAGACGGGGTGACGCCGCGCGGCAATGCAACGACGCGATTTTCGACCGATCCATCCTGTCCGACCAGCACCGCCAGCGCCTGATCCGCGTTCAGCGGCACGAAACCGAACTGACGCAGCACCGGCTCACGCTTGGGCACCATCACAATGCCCGCACAGGCCGACAGGCCGGACAAGGCCGCCATGGCGGCCGACAGCGCTTCCTCGATCGGGCCTCCTTCTCCCAACCCGGCCTCGATCGCGCGCCGTTCCTCGATCGATGGTTCGGCTGCCTGCATCATGCCATCCACGAACAGCCGCAGGCCCATCTCGGTCGGCATGCGCCCTGCCGACGTGTGCGGCGCCGCGAGAAGGCCGACCTCCTCCAGGTCCTGCATGACGTTGCGGATCGATGCCGGTGAAAGATTGAGGCCGGAGAGGCGACTGATGGTACGCGACCCCACAGGCGCGCCCGTGCCCAGATAGCTTTCCACCACGACGCGGAACACGTCGCGGGCGCGGCTGTTGAGTTCGCTGATGGGCGTAATGGGCATGCTGCCTTGTAATCTAAGCGCGCCGTCGCCGATGCTCAATGGCGATCGGCGTAGTCTTGTCCTTCGTTGGGCCACACCCGCATTTCCCGGCTTCGCACGCGGCAGACGGGCCATTATGGAAAAAGGAAGCGGAAAAAGGACGACGCATGCCGGACGGCTTAGAACCACCCCATCATGAGCTTCACTATATCAATCGCGTCGGCTGGCTGCGCGCAGCAGTACTGGGCGCGAATGATGGTATCGTGTCCACCGCAAGCCTGATTGTGGGCGTGGCGGCATCAGAGGCGGCACGGGATACCATCCTGCTGACGGGTGTCGCCGCACTCGTCGCCGGTGCGATGTCGATGGCGGCGGGCGAATTTGTGTCAGTCAGTTCACAGTCGGACACGGAGCGCGCCGACCTTGCGAAGGAAAAAGCGGCGCTGGAAGAAACGCCCCGTGCCGAATTGCAGGAATTGACCGACATCTACGTCGCGCGCGGTGTCGAACCCGGGTTGGCGCGCCAGGTTGCGCAGCAACTGACGGCGGCGGACGCGCTGGGCGCCCATGCTCAGGACGAACTCGGCATTTCCAACACGGGAACCGCGCGACCTGTCCAGGCGGCCATCGCTTCCGCCGGGACATTCAGCGCCGGCGCGGCCGCGCCGCTGCTTGCCGCCGCTCTTGCACCTGCACCTTATATCGTCGTCACGACGGGCATTGTCACGATACTGGCGCTGATGATTCTTGGCTATATCGGCGCCCGAGCCGGCGGTGCGCCTGTGAACAGGGCCGTCCTGCGCGTAACATTCTGGGGCGTGATGGCGATGGCGGTGACGGCCGGCGCAGGCCGGCTGTTCGGGGCTGTCGTATAGAACTGTCACCCCTGCCAGAACCGAAAAAGTGGCCTGTCCCGGTGCAGGCATTGCCCTGCCCTCTGCCCCTGTCTAGCGTCCGCGCCACGACCCAAGCGAAGGAGAGTCGCCATGACCACCACACTCCAGGATATTCCGCTCAAGACCATCCGTAATGAGGACGTTTCTCTGGCGGATTATGCGGGCAAGGTCGTCCTGGCCGTCAATGTCGCATCGAAATGCGGGCTGACCCCGCAATATGAGGGGCTGGAGAAACTCTATGGCGACTACAAGGACAAGGGTTTGGTGGTGGCCGGCTTCCCCGCCAATGATTTCGGCGCGCAGGAACCCGGCAGCAACGACGAAATTTCCGAGTTCTGCACCACCAATTTCGGCGTCGATTTCCCGATGTTTGCGAAGATGACAGTCGTGGGGCCGGACAAGCATCCGCTCTATGCGGCATTGACGGAAGCACAGCCCGTCGCACAGGGCGACGGCGCAGCCTTTCGCGAGAAACTGGTGGGCTTTGGCCTGACGCCAAATCCGGAACCGGAAATCCTCTGGAACTTTGAGAAGTTCGTGATCGCAAAAGACGGCACCGTCGCCGCCCGCTTCGCGCCCACCACGGCCCCTGATGATCCGGCCCTCGTTGCCGCGATCGAAAGCGAGCTGGCGAAATAGCAGCTTCAATATCGCGGAGGACTGCCCGACAGGCCCTCCGCGTCAGGCTGCGCGTGTGCAGCGATCGATGAATTCTTAATCAGGGAAGCCAAACTTGTACCTATCCGGACGACACCTTCTCGCCGTCTGCGTCGCGCTGGCAGCCGCCGTGCCCGCGCATGCTGAACTGTCACCGGCAGAGCGGAAGATGGCGGCCCATGTCGACGCGGGCTACGAGCAATCCATCGCGCTGCTGCAAAAGCTGGTCGACCAGAACAGCGGATCGATGAACATCGAAGGTGTCACAGCCGTCAGCCGAATGATGACGCCACAGCTGGAGGCTCTGGGCTTCAAGGTCACCTGGAAGCCGATGGCAGCCACAAAGCGTGCAGGGCACATCATTGCCGTGCACAAAGGCAAGGCCGGCGCGAAGAAACTGCTCCTGATCGGCCATCTCGATACGGTGTTTGAGAAGGATTCTCCGTTCCAGACCTTCGAACGCACGGGCGATACTGCGATCGGACCCGGCGTGGGAGACAATAAGGGCGGCATGGTGGTGATGCTCGCCGCATTGCAGGCCATGCAGACGGCGGGCACGCTCAAGAACGCCAATATAGAGATCGTGCTGACAGGCGATGAGGAAGATGCCGGCGATCCCATCGACATAGCCCGCGCCGACCTGATCGCGGCGGGCAAGCGCGCCGACGCTGCGCTCGATTTCGAGGGGCTGGCGGTGCGGGGCGGCCAGGACATGGGGTCGATCGCACGGCGGTCTTCCAACAACTGGACGGTCACGACCACCGGCAAGGCCGGCCACAGCTCCCGCATTTTTTCCGAAGGCGTGGGTGACGGCGCGATCTACGAACTGGCGCGCATAATCTCAACCTTCCGCAAGGAACTGCCTGAGCCAAACCTGACCTTCAACGTCGGCCTGATCGGCGGCGGCCAGAGCGCGGAGGTCGACAAGGACGGCGTGCGCATCGCCGTCACCGGCAAGACCAACATCATTGCCGGCACCGCCGTCGCGAAAGGCGATTTCCGCACCCTGAGCCCGGAACAGACAACGCGCGTACGCGATAAGATGACCGCGATTGTTGCCACGCATGCGCCCGGCACGACCGCCACAATCGTTTTCGAACAGGGCTATCCGCCCATGGCGCCGACGCCGGGCAACGTCGCTTTACTCAAGCAGTTGAACGGCATCAACGCCGATCTGGGCCTACCCGAAATGCCGGCGCTCAATCCGCTCGAGCGCGGCGCGGGCGACATCGGCTTCGTCGCGGCGGATACGGACGGGCTTGTCGGACTTGGCATCGCCAGCACCGGCGATCACGCACCGGGCGAAACCGCCGACCTTTCCAGCATCAAGCGTCAGGCCACTCGCGCCGCGATCCTGATGAGCCGGTTGAGCGCGGAGAAAAGCGGGCGTTAGTGTGTGACCACGCCTTGAGGAAAGCCGCTGTAGACACGATCGCCGATCGTGGCGCGCGCCTTGTCCTCGGCGGCGCGGCCCTCGGCGGACGGGTAAACCACTTCATAGGCCGTCCAGCGCGGGATGACCGGCGTGTAGCACGCCACCCGCGCCAGCGTATCGCCGGGCATCGTCGGCGCGCCAGCCCACGCCCGCAACGTCGCCTGCCGATCCTGTGTCCGGTACAACCCGACATGATGCGAGTCCGTGTGCGGCGGCAGCATCTGGTGCGTGGCGACGGTCGCGAAGGTGCCCGATACGACCCCCGGCACCCGCATCAGCGCGGGCATTCGCACAGCTTCGTACCAGTCGACAAAATCCGCGCCCGCATCCGCCCCGATCCGCTCGATCACATAATCCCCGTCATGGATCGCCGCATCGCGCACCCGCCGCTTCACGCGCGGCTCGTAATAGGCTTCACGCATTTCGAAATCGAAGCTGTCGCTGATCAGCATCGCCGGTGTGAACACGCCGCCATGCCCCGCGCTGACGCGTTCGACATCGTAGCATTCATACACGGCCATGTAATCGAAGGCCCTATCTGCAACGATGCCGGGTGCCTGCGCTACGGTATCTTCTGCCAATCGCAACCGTTGCACCGCTGATGTACCGGGCAGGCGCATGACATCGCGCACATGGATATTGCTGTACCAGTCGTTGAATTCGTCATGCCGCCCGTCCTTCGGGTTCGACAATACGATCAGAAGATCGTCCATGGCCGTTTCCTCTCCTATGGCCGTTCAGAGATAGGCGCCTCCGCTGGCCGCTATGACCTGACCCGTGACCCAGCCAGCCTCCGGCGAGGCAAGAAACGCCACCACACCGGCGATATCCTCCGGCTGGCCGATGCGGCCGAACACCGACTTTTGTTCAAGATCGCTGCGGATGGCCGGATCATCCAGCAAAGCGCCGATGAAATCAGTGGCCGTGGCGCCGGGCGCGACCGCATTCACCGTAATGCCCCGCGCGCCAAGCCCGGCAGCGATGGACACGGTCATCGCATTCAGGGCGCCCTTGGCCGCCGAATAGGCCGCAGCATAGGGATGCGCGGCCAGCGCCACCATGGACGAGATATTGATGATGCGGCCGCCATCATTGACGTGCGGCAGGATGCGCTGGGTGACGAAGAAGGGCGCCTTTACGTCGACCGCGAACAGACGGTCGAAAGTCGCTTCGTCCGTGTCCTCGACCGTGCCGGGTGCACCGACACCCGCGTTGTTGACGAGCACGTCGAGGCCCCGTCCGCCAAGCAGATCGGGAAGTGCAGCCGCCAGCGCATCGATACCCGCCAGCGTTTCGAGCCCGGCACCGACGACAATACCATCACCGCCAGCCTTGCGAACAAGATCCAGGGTCTGCTCGGCGTCCGCGCGCCCGGAGCCGTAGTGCAGCACCGTATACGCACCAGCCGCAGCGAGCCGAACGGCGATCGCGCGGCCGATACCGCGCGATGCGCCCGTCACCAGTGCGGTACGACCGTTTATATCCGCCATTGCGCTCTCCCCCTCGCCTTTTGCCACGGGGTCAGAACCCGAGGCGACTTATTTCTTGAACAGGTCGCGTCCGATGATCTGCTTCATGACTTCGGCCGCGCCACCCGCAATCCGCACGATACGCGCGTCAACATAAGCGCGAGCGATCGGATATTCGGTCATGTAGCCATAGCCACCGAAGAACTGCAGGCACTGGTCGACGACCTTTACGTGCAGGTTTGTGACAACCAGCTTCACCTTGGCCGCTTCGACGCCGGTGAGTTCGCCCGCCAGGAAGCGCTTCACGCACCAGTCGGTGAAGACGCGCGCGGAGAGAACTTCGGCAGACAGTTCCGCCAGGACGAACTGAGTGTTCTGGAAGTCGGCCAGGGTCTGGCCGAACATCTTGCGTTCGGACGTGTAGTCGACAGTCCACTGGATCGCCGCCTCGGCCACGCAGATCGAACGGATCGCCTGCGTCAGACGCTCCTGCGCCAGCTTGCCCATCATGATGCCGAAGCCGCCACCTTCCGCGCCAAGGCGGCGGTAGAGCGGCGCGCGGACGTCTTCCAGGAAAATCTCGGATGTGTCCTGTGCCTTCAGGCCGATCTTTTCGAGGTTACGGCCGCGCTTGAAACCGGCCTGATGCGTGTCGACCGCGATGAGGCTGACGCCCTTCGCACCCGCCGCAGGATCGGTTTTGCATGCCGTCACCATGACGTCGCAGAGCTGGCCGTTGGAGATATAGACCTTTTGCCCGTTCAGGACATATTCGTCGCCTTCGCGGACGGCGCGCGTGCGCACTTCCTTGACGTCGGAACCGGCACCCGGCTCGGTCAGGCCCAGAGCGCCGATATATTCGCCCGAGACCATCTTTGGCAGGACTTCCTGCTTCAGTTCCTCGGTGCCGGCGGCCAGGATGTAAGGCGCGACCATTTCGGAGTGGACCATGAAGCCGGGGCCGGTGATGCCCTTCTTCGCCAGTTCCTCGATGACGACGACATTGTAGAGCCAGTCGGCGCCGAAACCGCCATAGGCTTCCGGAATGTTCGGGCAGAGGATGCCGACTTCGCCTGCGCGCTTCCAGATTTCGCGCGGGACGACTTCGTCCTTTTCCCACTGATGATGATTGGGAACCAGTTCGTCGTCGACGAAACGGGCGACCGTCTCGCGGAACTGTTCATGCTCGGCGGAGAAGATGCCCCGACCGCCCTCGTTGCGCAGCAGCGAATCAGCCATTGCGCGCCTCATGCATAGCGAGGGTCTTTTGCGCCTGCTTCAGGTGCGGAATATCGAGCATCTTTCCATCCAATCCCAAGGTACCCGAATCCGGATTGGCGGCGAACAGGTCGACCACCCGGCGGGCGAAATCCACTTCCTCCGGCGAGGGAGAGAAGCTTTCATTGATGATGTCCACCTGCGCCGGATGAATCGCGACGCGCCCAGAGAAGCCCTCTGCGCGCGCGGCCTTGCACGAAGCGCGCAGGCCGTCCGGATCGCGGAAGTCGACATAGAGCGTGTCCACAGCCTCCCCACCGGCCGCATGCGCGCCCAGCAGGCAAAGCGAACGCACCATCTTGTAGGTGAGCGTCCACTGGCCGGTTTCATCCGTATTGCCGCTGGCCCCGATCGCGGAACTCAGATCCTCCGCGCCCCAGGTGAGACCATAGAGGCGGTCAAGATTCGCACCGGCATAGTCGCCAAGGCGGAACGGCGAGATCGCCGTTTCGGTCGCGACCGGCAGGATCTTGATTGAGCCGACTTCGATGCCGGCGGCCGTTTCCAGCGCGCTCAGATAATGGCTGACCTGCGCCACATCGTCCGGACCGTTGACCTTTGGCAGCATGATGCCGTCAGGCGCGGCCGGGACGATCGCGGCCAGATCCTCCAGCGTCCACGGCGTGTCGAGCGGATTGACGCGCACCCACATCTGCGACTTGCGCTTGCCGCGCGGCCGGTCCTTGATGAAGGCTGGCACCATTTCGCGCGCAATGGGCTTGCGCGCGGCAGCCACCGCATCCTCCAGGTCGAAGATGAAGGCATCGGCGGACACATCGTCCACCTTGCCCAGCTTCTTCTCGCTGTCGCCCGGAATGAACAGGAACGACCGGATGGGCAGGCCCGTCATGCGTCCTTCGGCTTCTTCAGCTGAAGGCCCGAACGCTTGCAGGACGCAACCAGCTCGTCCTTCTGGTTATAGGCGCGATGCAGGAAGGTGACGATGCCGGCTTCCGGCCGCGACTTCGATTCGCGCAGTTCGATCACTTCGGTCACGACATGGATCGTGTCGCCTGCGAACAGCGGATTGGGGAAGCGCACCTCGTCCCAGCCGAGATTGGCGACAGCCGTACCCAGCGTCGTGTCCCCAACCGAGATGCCGACCATCAAACCCAGCGTGAATGCCGAGTTCATGAGCGGACGGCCGAACGGCGTGCTTTTCATATATTCGGCGTCAATGTGCAATTGCGCCGGATTATGGGTCAGCGTCGACATCAGGAGATTGTCCGTCTCCGTCAGGGTCCGGCGGATCGGGTGGTGAAACACCTGCCCGACCGTGAGTTCATCAAACCAGATACCAGCCATTATGCGAGCCCCAGGACCGAAATAGCCGCAATGCCCTGATAGGGAACGCCGCCCAGATTGTGCGTGACGCCAATCGACGGCGACGACAGCTGCCGCTCACCGGCACGGCCGAGAAGCTGGCTGTAGACCTCGTAGGCCATACGCAGACCCGATGCGCCGATGGGGTGCCCGAAGCATTTCAGGCCGCCATCGATCTGGCAAGGCATCGCACCATCACGGTCATAACGGCCGTCGAGAATATCGAATACCGCGCGGCCATCATCGGAGAAGCCCAGATCCTCCATCGTTACCAGTTCGGTGATCGAGAAGCAGTCATGCACTTCGGACAGGTTCACCTGAGTCTTGGGGTCAGTGATGCCGGCTTCCTTGTAGGCGCGCGCCGCAGCGTTCCGCGTGGTCGCAACATAGCTGCCGTCCCACTCGTTCATCTGCGTCTCACGACCCGAACTGGTCGAAAGCTGCAGCGCCTTCACGGTCACCAGATCCTTCTTGCCGAGCGCGCGGGCGATTTCCGGCGTGGTGACGATGGCGCAGGCCGAACCATCAGACACGCCCGAACAGTCGAACAGACCGAGCGGATCGGAAATCATCGGCGCATTCATGATCGTTTCCATCGAAACGGCCTTCTGGAAGTGCGCCTTCGGGCTGAACTGGCCGTTCTGGTGGCTCTTCCACGAGATGTGGCTGATCGCGCGCTTCAGGTCTTCCTTCGACGTGCCATATTTGGAACGGTAATAGGGCGCGAGCTGGGCAAAGCCGGCGGGCGCCGAACCCATCGGCATCCACATGTCGTTGAACGTGCCCTTGAATGGCGGCGGCAGACCGCCGAAGCCCGTGTCCTTGAGCTTTTCAGAGCCGATCGCGAGCGCGATGTCGACGGCGCCGGACGCGACAGCATAGACTGCGCCCCGCAGCGCTTCCGTACCCGTTGCGCACATATTTTCGACGCGGCTGACCGGAATGCCCTCCAGGCGCAGCGCCATCGCTGCCGGAATGGAGGAATTACCGACGTTGATGCCGTCGCCCCAGCAGCCGAACCATGCCGCCTCGATCTGGTTCCGCTCGATACCCGCATCCGCGAGTGCTTCCTCGAACGATTCCTTCATCAGATCGGGCGAGCCCGCGTCCCACCGTTCGCCGAACTTGGAGCAACCCATGCCCAAAATGGCGACCTTGTCCTTGATACCCGTTGCCATGTCGCAAGCTCCTCAGGCGGCCGAAATCGGCGTCGATTTCCAGAAATAGCGGTTATAACCGCGCTGCCGGTCCTTTTCCTTGATCCGGTACACCATGCGCAGCTTCGCGCCGGTGTCGATCCCTTCCTTGCCGATGTCGACCATTTCCATCAGCATGCGCACGCCGTTTTCGAACCGCACGAAACCGACCCAAAGTGGCGGAGCAGGATGGTAGGAAAGCCAGTCCGCCGTCGACGTCAGCACTTCAGCCACATCGTCGCGCAGCGCCACGTCGCTGAACTGTTCCGCCGGAGCGTGACAGTTCACGCAGTACTGCAGCTGCGGGAATTGGACCGTTTCACACTTGCCACACTTGCCGGCGTTGAAACCTTCCAACTGGTCGGCCGAGCGATATTGTTCCGTAAGCGCGGTCTTGGCGCTCTTTTCCGAACGCATGCCCCATTCCGCCTCAAGGCCGCCATAGAAAGACAGCATGCGAAGATAGCTGTCCGTCGGCAGTGCGTCAGCGATTGAGCCCGCAACGCCACGCGCCGGCTTTGCCGCTGCAATGGCATCCGTCGCCTGAAAGATCAGCGCATCTGCGCCCTGACCGAAGCCCACCAGCAGAATGCGGTCACCCGGCTCGGCCTTTTCAAGCGCAGCGGCGAACATCAGCAACGCGTGCGCCGCGCCGGCATAGCCGACACCGTCTTCCAGCCCGCTGGCGACAGTTCCGGCGAACTTCACCTTCTTGGCAACGGCATCGGCCGCTCCCTTCAGGTAGGACGGCATCACGAAGTGCTGGATGTCACCGATACCCAACTGCGCGTCTGCAAGCGCCGCCTTGATTGCGGCAGGGGCGATCTTGGCATAACCTTCATCGCGAACCCAGCGCTCTTCCCAATTGTAATCGCTGTCGGCGTCATCGGCGCGGAAGTGATCGACGAACACGCTGTTTACGCTGGCCGAACCGATCAGGCGGACCGCGACGTTCTGATCTGACACCACGAACGCTGCAGCACCGGCACCAAAGCTCAGTTCCTGCGTGCTGGCAGACTTTGCGAAAGGATTGTCCGACGCGATGACCAGTTCAGCCTGACGCCCCTTGAGCGCCTGAAGCAGCGCAGAGGTGCCGGCACGCTGCGAACCCGCAGCGTCGGAGGTCGCCACGCCCGTGTCGGCGCCGATAGCGCGCGCAACGATCGCGGCGTTCTGAAGATCGGCATAGGGAAGGTTCGTCGAAGCCAGACGGACGGCCGCGACACCGCTCAGGTCACCAGGGCCCACCGCATCACGGGCAGCTTCCACCGCCATGGTGATCGCATCTTCATCCCAGCTGGTGAAAGCGCGGCTACCCTTGGCCTGCCCCCGCAGTCCAGGCGCCATCCACGCATGCGCTGCGGCGATGATGGATCGTTCGATCCGAAGGCGGGGAACGTAAGCCCCAAAACCCGAAATACCGATGTCTGTCATGCACCTCACCTGTTCGGGGAACGCCCCCTTCTGGTTGCGACGAGCGGCCAGGCGGCGCGCGAGGACCGGTCCATCCTGAGCCCCTGTGGCGATTTAGTGCGCTATCGTACGTTATGCAAGTGACTTATTGTTTCGATCCGGAACAGCGGCCTGGAACGACACACAGGTCAGCCTCACCCGCCCGCTTTGAACAGCGTTCCTTTCGACGTCAAAACCACATCGGCAATGTGAAATGCCGCCGAAGGATGCGTTCACGATGGGCGAGCAATATGGCGGGCACCGGCTGCCCGATCAGTTCGACACAGGCCGCGCCCCAATCCCGATAGAATTGCGGCATGGGGCAATCGCGCGCGTCCATGGCGGCGACGAGATTGGAAAAGCAGGTCCAGTAGATATCCGCCGCAGTAAGGGAAGCACCGACAAGATAATCGCTTCCAAGAGACTGTTGCAGTTCGAGTCGACGCGCCAGCATATCCCATATTTTCGCAGCACGCGTTGCCGCATGGTCGAGCGGCGCACCGCTCGAAAACTTCCGCCGCATATGGGCGACCGGCACGCCAGCATTGGTCTGCTCCATCACGTGCAGCATCAACAATCGAACCGACCAGCCGAACCCGTCTTCGCCGCACAGTTCGTGTGCGATGCCGAACATGAGCGCACGATCATCCTCATCCAACGGAACAAGGCGAGGCTCCGGTTGCAGGCGCTCGGTGAGCATGAGAATTTCGGACCAATGGGAGCGCGGACGCTCGTCATCAAAAACCGCGCAAGGCGCCGAGTTCTGCCCCGTCCATGCCTGCAGCGCCGCATTGGCATCGCCACCGACCTGCACGACAGGCTGATAGTCGATTCCCTTGATCTCGCAGAACGCCTTTGCCGCCTCGCTCCACGGTCCGGGAACCCCCTGCGTGAATGCTATCCGCAGCCCCGGCAGCGGCACGGCTTCTTCGACACTGATGTAGCTCCGCTGCATCATCCTCTCCCTATCAATCCACCGGGGCTTTCCGCCTTTGATGACGGTTCCTGCCCCTTGCGATCAGCGTAACGGGCACGCCCTCCCGCCGTCAATCGATGCGTTGTTCAGTCTGCGCAATCGGACAGAGAGCCTTGTGCGGTGGCAGATCAGACGCGATAGGGCGCATGTTCAAGGAGATGATGCAGATGCGGGACAAGCCCTGGTATGTCGTTTTGCTGCTCGCGGCGCTGTACATCATATCCTATGTCGACCGCCTTATCCTTGCCCTGCTGGTCGAACCCATCAAGGCTGATCTTGGCATCACCGACGTGCAGATGGGCCTGCTGATCGGGCCGGCGTTCGCCATCCTGTTTTCCGTCATCGGCCTGCCGGTCGCCTGGCTGATCGACCGCAAGAACCGCAAAGTCCTGCTGGCCGTCGGCATCGCGCTCTGGAGCATTTCAACACTGCTGGCGGGCTACGCCACGTCCTTCGCAATGCTGTTCGTTCTTCGGATGGGCCTGGCGATCGGCGAATCGGTGCTGTCCCCAGCAGCCATATCGATGATCGGCGACATGTTCCCGCGTGACCGGCGGGCAGCACCCAGTTCGGTGTTCATCGCCGCGGGCACGACCGGTGTCATGCTGGCCTATGTCGTGGGTGCGGCGGCCCTGGACCTGGCGGAGAGCGGGGCATTGTCGGCATTGCCACTGATCGGCAACCTTCCAGGCTGGCGACTGACGCTGGTCCTGATCGCCCTGCCCGGCCTCGTTCTGGCGCCCATCGTTCTGTTGACGGTTCGGGAACCTGCGCGCGGCGCGATGGAGGAGACCGACCCGGCGCAATCACCGGCCACATCCGCCGCCGGGCCACAACAGTTCGGCATATTCCCAAGCAAGGGCGAAGCCATCCGCTTCTATGCCTGTTTCTTTATCGGCAACGCCATCCTGGGCCTGATGCTCTATGGATCGCTCGCCTGGTATCCCACACATCTGGTCCGCAGCCAGAACATCAGCGCGTCCGAAGCAGGCTACATATTTTCCACGGCGCTGGCGCTGGGCGTAGTCCTGACCATGGCGATCCCGACACTGTCCCAGCGTATCGCGCGTGCGGGCAGACGCGACCTCCTGATGTTCATCCCGCTGGTCACCATCCCGATCGGCCTCGTCCTGTTCGTGGCCGCGCTGATGCAGCACAGCCTGATGATTGCCTCCATCCTGATCGCGATCGGCTTCAGCTTGCTGAGCGCAATCAACGCTCTTCCCTCAATCACCGTGCCGCTTACGGCGCCGCCCCGCATGCGCGGCCGGCTGGTGGCGATGGTGCAGTTCTGCAACAACATCATCAGCCTCAGCCTGGGCGCTTATCTGATCGCATTGATTGCAGGAAAAGTTTTCCCGGGACCAAATGGACTGGGCCAAGCCCTTCTGGTCGTGGCCCTGTGTGCGGGTCCGGTAGCCTGGATTCTCTTCTTCTGCGCATGGCGCCCGTATCGGCGCGCGGTCATGCAATAGTGGCCCCCGGCACAAAAAAATATCGCTGCCGTATCAAAAAGCACAAAACAGGTGCGGGCCATGCGCATTTCATGCTCTAATCTTATGCAGCCATAATATCTTGTGCCTGGAGAGACCGAATGACGCCGTGCCAACGTCGAGGCTGGACGAAACGCCTTAGCTTCACCGTTGCCCGTCATTCAGGGATTGCCCATGCCACCGCGACCATCAGCGCATGACCCCCGAACTTATAGCCTGTTACTGGACGCTGGCGGGGCAGGTCATATTCGGACCTGATGACTATAGCAGCCATGACCTGAAGGACCGTGCACAGGCGGCTGCACAGGCAGGCTATCGCGGCATCGGCCTCAAACATGCGGACTTGATCCGGGCCAAAACCCGCTATGGCTGGGAGGGACTGCGCGGCATTCTGCACGATAATGGCCTGATCCATCTCGAAGTAGAGGCGCTGGGGGACTGGTGGGGAGAGGGAGACGCACGCCGGCAATCCGATATCGTCCGACGCGATCTTCTGGAAGCGGCGGCGCAACTCGGCGCACGCCACCTGAAGGTTTATGGCGCGATCCCGGCCGACGCGGCGCCGACAGTCGATGTTCTGCGCGATGCGTTCGACGAACTGGCTCGGCAGGCGCGCGATGCCGGGACATGCGTGGCCCTGGAACCGATCGCCTGCTCTGGCATCCCGTGTCTGGACACCGCCCTGGCTATCCTGGGCGACAATCTTGGAAACGGCGCCGGATTGATGCTGGACGCCTGGCATGTTGCGCGGGGCGGGTTGCCGCTGGAGCAGATTGCAGCCCTTCCGCCGGGCGCAATTGCGGGCGCGGAACTGGATGACGGGCCGCTGCAGGGCGATGACTATCTGTTCGAGACCATGAACCGTCGATTATTGCCCGGCGAAGGTGCTTTTGACCTTGTCGCCATAATCAATGCGATACATGCCGCGGGCTATCGGGGGCCATGGGGCGTCGAAATCATGTCCGATGAGCAGCGTGCCCAGCCGCCCGAGAGCGCTGCCAAAAGAAGCTTTGATGCGACCGCGCGCATCTTCATGCAGACCGCTGAAGCCATGGGTAGAAGATAACGCTGCGATCCGACCAAGCAGCGACAGGATTGAGAAGGAGCAGAGACGAAATGGCAATTTTTGGACGCCCGCAGGTCGAACTGATCGTCGGTGGCGAAAACCACGACATGAACCGGGTCCGCGTCTCGCTGTTGGAATTGCTTGGCGAGCACGAGTTGCTGCGCGTTCGGTGCGCGCCCGATTTCGGCGATGGCAGCAGCCTCGACGACACGGATTTCCTGATCACCTACACGAACAACATCATTCCGTCCGGTACACCGCTCGTGGCGCTGGAGCGCTTTCTTGATCGCGGCGGCCGCTGGCTCGCAATCCACGGCGCATCGGCCCTGACCCGCTTCAAGCCCCCGGCGGTGGATATCGGCGGTATCAAGCTGCCGGGACTGACCGATACGCCCGACTTGGCGCCGGACTATATGCGTCTGCTGGGCGTGCGCTTCGTGTCCCACCTCGCCCAACAGCCCTATATGGTCACGCCGGGGCCTGACCGGCACCCGGTAACTGAGGGGATCGCGCCATTCGAGGTGGTAGACGAACCTTATATTCTGGAACTGCTGGGCGACAACGAAGTGCTGCTCGAAGCACGATATACTGGGGACGCCCCCGGATATGTGAAAGGACCCTGGCTGTCCGATGACCCGCGTCCGCAACTTGTACTCCACCGGCAGGGTGCGGGTGAGGCCATGTATCTGGCACCCGGCCATGCCTGTGGCCGGTTCGACCTGCGCCCCTTTATCGAGGATATTCCGGTACAGCCGGGCCCTTGGGTCAGCGATGCCTATGTCGATCTGGTACGGCGCCTGATTGCCTGGGGTATCGAGAAGGTTCCGGCCTGATCGCGCGGCAGAGCGGCGGATTGCATTCTGCATCCGCCGCACGGCCAGGGTTATGCGCTACGACAGATAGGCCCACCTCGGTCAGTCCGGATCGATCAGGGCAATGATGGTGTTGATCGGTACGGTTTCGTCCAGCGGCACCACGATTTTCTGCAGCGTTCCACTTACAGGTGCCAGCAGGTCGGATGTTGCCTTCGCGGCCTCGACCGAACCGATGACCTCACCCGCCTCTATCCTGTCACCTTCGCCCTTCAGCCATTCGACGATAGTACCCTCGGTCATACCCATGCCGTATTGCGGCATCTTGAATTCCATCGTCATCCCTGTCCTTTCATGATGTGGCGCACGGCTGCCGCAATCCTGTCCTGCGTCGGAAAAAGGCCCTTTTCCATGCCCCGTGCGAACGGAATATGGGTGTCGGGGGTGCAGACGCGCAGCGGCGGCGCCCGCAGGCTTCCGAACAGGCGTTCGCTGACCGTCGCGACAATCTCGCTGGCGAGGCTGCCGGTCCTGTGCGCCGGATCGACCGCCACGAAACGGCCGGTTTTCCGCACCGATGCGAGCACCGTTTCGACATCAAGCGGTTTCACCGTCCGCGGGTCGATGACTTCGACCGATATGCCTTCCGCTTCCAACACCTTTGCCGCGGCAAGCGACAGTGCGACTGCGCCGCCGACCGCGAACAGCGTGACATCGCTGCCTTCCCGTTTCACGGCAGCCTTGCCCAAAGGCAGAATGATGTCCTCGTCATCAGGCAGGCGCATAGCCGAGCCCCACACGTTGAAATCCTCGAAGAAGAGCACGGGATCCTCGTCCCGGATCGACGCCTTCAGCAGCGCCTTGGCATCGTAGGCGTCGGACGGTACCACGATCTTCAGTCCCGGAATGCCCATGAACATCGCGTAGGGACGATCCGAATGCTGTGCCGCGCTGCCGCCGTTATAAAACATGCAGGCGCGGATCACCACCGGCACCGAAGTCTGCCCACCATAGATGTAACGGGACTTCGCCGCGATGCTGACGATCTGATCACATGCAGGATAAAGGAAAGGCGCGATAGTGATATCCACCACAGGCCGCATGCCGACCATGGCCGCGCCCGCCGCCGTGCCGATCACGCCGGACTCCGCCAGCGGCACATCCAGCACGCGTTCCGGCCCGAATTCATCGAGAAGGCCGCCAGACGATCCATAGAGATTGTTACGCATGTCCTCGCCCATCACGAACACACGCGGGTCGCGCCGCATCTCTTCGGCCATGGCATCGCGAAGGGCGGTCAGGAAATTAACACGCGCCATCAGAACGCCTCCTGCTTGCGGTGGTCGAGTGGCAGGATCGGGTCGACAAAGACATGATCGAAAGCCTCCTCCGGGTCCGGATGGGGGCTATCGAGGCCAAAACGCACCGCCTCGGCGACTTCCTGTCGGACCTGCTCGGCCACAGCATCCATGGCTTCGGGCGAAGCCTCTGCGCGTGACAGTAATGCTTCGCGGAACAGGATGAGCGGATCGCGCGCGCGCCAATGCGCCATTTCTTCCGCCGATCGATAGGCCGGAAGGTTGAGGCCAATCGCATGCTCGTCGAACCGGTATGTCTTCGCTTCGATCAGGGTCGGCCCCTCACCGGCGCGCGCCCGCGCGACGGCGGCAGCGGTCACCTCGTAAACGGCCATCACGTCCTGACCGTCAACGACATGTCCCGGGATGTTATAGCCCGCCGCGCGAACCGCTATGTCCGATACCGACACCGTTTCCGTCGCGGGCGTGGAGATGGCGTAGCCGTTATTCTCGCAGAAATAGATGACCGGCAGTTTCCAGATCGCGGCGATGTTGAGGGATTCGTGGAAGGTGCCTTCACTGGATGCGCCATCGCCAAAGAAGCACAGGGCCACCTTGCCGTTACGCTGCATCTTGGACCCGAGCGCGGCGCCTGTCGCAACCGGCAATCCGGAACCAACGATGCTGGTTTCGCCAAGGCTGCCGACGGAGAAGTCGGACAGGTGCATGGAGCCGCCCTTGCCGCGGTTGACGCCGGTCGTCCGGCCCAACAGTTCGGCCATCAATCGGTCCAGACCCGCGCCCTTGCCGATAGGGTGCCCGTGCGACCGATGCGTGCCCACCATGTAGTCGTCATCGCCCAATGCCATGCAGGCGCCGACGATCGCCGCCTCCTGACCTGGCGTCGTGTGCAGTCCACCCGTCATCTCGCCGCGGGTCAGAAGATCGACCGCAGCAGCCTCGAACTGGCGGATGCGCTGCATGCGCCGATAGATTTCCAGCGCCATGCTGTTGCCCTGCGTCATCACAATTCTCCGTCGACCAGAACGACCCCATGCGACAGCGGGCCTGGCCACGGTTGACCCAGCCATGATTGGCCTGCCGCTGAACGAACGTGTCGCCGGGTTTCAGGACGGTCTCGGCTTCGTCGAGAACAAGCGTCAGCTCCCCTTCGAGCACCACGCCAAAGTCGATGGTTGGCGTGCGATGCATGAAGGGCTCTTCCCCACCCGCCGCTGGCGGAAATTCGGCGATGCGGAACACCGCGCCCCGTGACGGCGGGTTCAGTTCCCATTGCCCCCCGGCCGGATAGGCACCGTCGGCATGCGGCGCGACCCAGACTTCGAATACCTGAGCGCCACCACCCATGTCGAAAGCCGGTGTAGGGGCATCCGACATGAGCGCCCCCTTGCCATCCCTTTCACCCGTCACGATCCGACGAACCATATCCTCTCCTTAGCTGACAGGTCTTTTCGACCCCAACGCCCTGCGATTGCCCAAGGACATTGACCCCGAAACCCGGTGTTATTGATGCCAGCCTATTTGCGGCCGAAGATATTGTCCATGCATGTGGTAAACTTGCGAACGATTTATTCAACGTGCATGAATTGCCGCAACGGCCGAGGCGGGCCGTTCGAGTCCCGCCAGAAATCGACCGGTGAAACGACAAACAGGAGAGGCGCATGGGCACAGCGGCGGATAACAAGCAGATCATTCTGGATTTTTTCCACCTGTCCGAAACCGGCGGCGATGTCCTGCCTATGCTGGCCGACGACCTGACCTGGTGGGTTCCCGGCGACTGGGCGCTGGGCGGAACCTATCGCAAGGACGAACTCGGACCGATATTCGAGCGAGTCTTCGCGCTGCTGGACGGGCGACCGCAGTTCACCATCCACAACGTCACGGCAGAAGATGACAGGGTCGCCGTAGATGCCAGCAGCAAAGGCCGTTTCAAGGACGGTGGTCCGTTCGGCAATACCTATCACTTCTTCTTTCGCCTGCGTGACGGGCTGATCGTCGAGGCGAAGGAGTATCTCGACACCGCCTATATGGTCAGACTGCTTGAGGAGCGGCCGGAAATGGCGGGCTAGCCTGGCTGTCGCCGCCCGCGGAAGCCCTCAGCGCCTTCAGGTGAACGGCGTGACGGCGCCATCACTGAAATCCCGGACGGTGTCATCGTTGCGCCGGGCATGAACGATGCGCTCAGGCTGATAGACGTAACAGGCCCCGGTCAACAGCGCAGTCCGCTCAGCGAACAGCGCCGGGGAGTGCACAACCTGCCTGCCCTCCGATATATAGAAGGCCCGCCGCAGCAGCTTGGCCGGCTCCCGCACGGATGCCGGAAACACATCGATCCAGCCGCGCAAATCTTTGAGATTTCGGCCGCGTAAGGCCTGTGGAGACTGGATGATGGTTCCGTCCATCCGCCAATCGAGCAGAGGCTGATCTTCCCGAAACAACAGTGCGCGACGCCTGCTTGTATCCGGATCTGGATCAGACACGAATATGCGATAGCGATGCGCGCCCACGGCTTCGAACGCATGAGCGGCCGTCGCGATCGCCAGATCGAACTGATGTGTACAATGACTGGACTGGACATCGAAACCCGCGGCTTCACGCAGCGGCGTCCCGATCAATCGCTGCGCAAGGTGCTGGCTCGACGCGGTGCATATGTCCCACGGCGTACGGATCGGCCGCGCCTCCACATGCCGGACGACATCGCCGTCATGCTCCAGCGTAACGGTGAAATGATGGTAGTCATCCGCAAGTTCACCCGTGACGCGGCCCTGCGTCACATCGAAACGGACATGGCGGCGCAAGCCCGGCTGTCCGGGCAGCAACACCGCGTCAACGCTGTCGAAATTATCCTGTGGCGCGTTAATCATAGTATCCGATCAACAGTCCTCCCCACCGCTGTCCCATGGACGGCCGGGAATGGCAATGCCAGTTCCCGGCCACCGCGACGCTCTAAAGGCTGTTCAAATCGATGGAAGCAACGACGCACGGCACAGAGCGACCGCGCCGATACCATGGCTGAGTGCTGGGCTTCATTCGGCCGGGAAATCTGTGCTTTCGGTCAATGCGCGCCAGCTGTCCAGTTCCGCCAAACGGCTGCTCAATACGTCACGAACGATGCCGTACGCATCACTCCCCATCGCAAGACGCTGGGGCGGATTTTCACTATTCATGGCCTTTAGGATCGCCGCAGCGCCCCGGGCGGGGTCACCGATCTGGGCGCCGTGCGCCTCCAGCGCGGACTCACGCCGACGCGCCAGGAACCCATAATCCGGGTGCGGACTGCCCGCTACCATGATCGACCGCCCGGAAAAGTCGGTGCGGAAATAACCCGGTTCCACGATCAAGACCTTTATGCCGAACCGATCGAGTTCGCCCGCCAGCGCCTCGGACAGAGCCTCGAGCGCGAATTTCGAGCCAGAGTAGAAGGCGGAACCGGCGAATGCCCGCACGCCGGCTATCGACGATATGTTGACGATGAAACCTGCGCCACGCGCGCGCATGGCCGGCAATGCGGCGCGGAGCAGTCGCAATGGGCCAAAGAAGTTGACGTCCATCTGCGCTTCGATCTCATCGTCGCTGCTTTCCTCGACGCCACCAAGGAAGCCGTAGCCCGCGTTGTTGACGAGCACGTCGATGCCGCCAAACGCTTCCGCGTCGGCCAGCGCCTGCTTCATCTGCTGGGGATCGCGGATATCCAGCCGCGTTGCCAACACCCTGCCCGGCGCGCTTGCAACAAGATCATCCAGAACGGCTGGATTGCGCGCCGTCGCGACAACCTTGCCTCCGTTTTCCAGGACCATGGATGCGATCGCTCGCCCAAACCCCGACGATGCCCCTGTAACGAACCAGCATTTTCCGCCCCAGTCTGCCATCGTCATCATCCTTCTCCATTAGATGTCTGTGTTGCGTTTCACCTTCTCCATAGACAGGATCAAGGTCTTGTCAGGCGAAAACCGGCCATGCACGCGCGCTCTGCGCAACCGATCCTCCTAAAGTCTGGCCAGATGCTCGTGGACCACAAATTACCAGCGGGTCGAAAAAGCACTGCATGAAAGGGCTATGGCCCGGCGGCGCCCGACGACACTTGCCACAGGGGCGGAACCTGAGTGTCGGGAACGTCATCTCGCCAGCGTACAGAACCGAAGGGACGTTCCAACTTACGACGAACACGCGGTTCATCCACGCCCCTGTGATACGCGAATGCACGCGCGATCAAAGCGCGATCCGCCTGCGTAAGCCGACTGCGCTGCCGCAGATAATCCATCCAGGTCGGGCAATGGAACCGCTCCGTCCAAAGCTCCGCATCGGCAAGTTCGCGGGCGATCGACCAGTCGTACGCACCGTTGCGGCGGCGTATGAACTGCACATCCTGCATGATGCCGTAAAATGCCCGCGCGTCGTCGCGCTGCACCCTGTACTCCACCTCGATAACGATCGGACCGCTGCGATCGCTTATGGCAAGGTCTAGGTCCGGCAGTTCGTCGGGGTGCAGCGTATCTCCGACGGGATCGAGCGACGTCGGCAGCCGCAGCCACAAACCGACTGCGAGCGACGCCGCCAGCGCCACCGCCGCCACCAGCAGGGCCCCCTGAACCGCGATCAGGTTGGCGAGCCATCCCCAACCCCAGCTGCCAAGAGCCATCCCCCCCGCAACGGCCGTCTGGAAAGCCGCAAGCGCACGGCCGCCAACCCAGCGTGGCGCAACCGTCTGGATCACAATGTTGAGAATGGTAACGGACATCATCCACCCGGCCCCGGCCAGGATCAACATCCCGCCGGTGAGCCAGAAGTGCCGGCTGAGCGCGATGACCAGGCACGCAATGGCCATTGCGGCAACAGAGCCGCGTACGCCCGCTTCCAGGCCCAGTCGATTTATAGTGCGCCCCACGCTGACGGCCCCCAGAACCGCCCCCACACCAAACGCGCCCAAGGAGAGCCCATAAGTTCGCGCGTCGCCGCCAAGAAGGTCACGCGCGATGAGCGGCATGAGTGCAGCCAGCACGCAACCGAAAGCACCTATCAGCAGAGAGCGCCACAGCACCGTGCGGATGGCGGGAGAGTGTACGGCATAGCGCGTGCCCGAAACCACAGCGCGCCAAAGGCGCTCCGGCGGCAAACGCGGCGGCTCATGCTTCCGACGCCAGAGTAACTGCACGCCCAGCATCGGCAGGTAGAAGAGAGCCGTGACGATAAAGGCGGCTGTCGCGCCAGCCGCAGCGACGATCAGGCCACCAATCGCGGGACCGAAACTGCGAGCGATATTGAAGCTGATGGAATTGAGAGAAATTGCTGCAGGCAGCCTCTGCATCGGCACCATTTCTGGCACGGACGCCTGCCATGCCGGCGCAAAAAGCGCCATGCCCGTGCCGACAAGAAAGGTGAAAAGCAGGATAAGCGCCGGGCTGAGCATCCCGCACCAGGCAATGATCGCCAAACCGCTTGCGCTCAGGATCGAAATGGCGAGCGAGCACAGCGCCACTTTGCGCCGGTCATAGGTGTCTGCCACCGCACCAGCCAGCAACGCGAATAGCATCATCGGTGATATGGAAGCCGTCTGCACCAGCGCGACCATGTCCGCCGCACGCGCGAGTTCCGTCATCGCCCATGCCGCACCGACCACCTGAATAAGATAGCCGAAATTGGAGAACAGGCTGGCAATCCAGATGTTGCGAAAGACGGGCAGTTCAAGCGGCGCGAACAGGTCGGATCTTTGCCCGTCGTGCGCCACTACCCCTCACCCCTCTCAACGGCTTTGCGAGGCAGGCCAGCCTCGCCAACTGCGCCTTTGCCGCCATCACCACTGATTGACAAGGCGGCGCGGTGACGTTTGTTGCAGGCGATCCTGGATATGTTGTGCGTTACTTCTCGGCCCTTGCCTTGGCGAGACGCGCTTCGAAGCTGGCCGTGGCGGCATCGCTCTCGCAGGCCGACAGGAACAATGCGTTCGCCAGAGCATCGGCCTCCTCACCGGTGCGATCCACAGCGAAATAGCGTTTAACCTGGCTGACCTGTTCATGCGGCAAGGCCGAAAGTTGTCGTGCGCGCTCGAGCGCGACGCCAACTGGATCATCGGCCATCTCATCCGCCAAGCCCCAACGCATCGCCGATGCACCATCCAATGTGTCGATGCCCCAGGACAGGCGCCGCGCCAGGGGCTGGCCCACGCGCCGGATCACACCCTCCAGCCCCCAGGCCGGAAAGAGTCCGATCGGAACTTCAGGCAGGCTCCAGCGCACATCGGGCGCGGAAACAACAATGTCGCAGGCCGCCGCCAGCGTAAGCCCACCGCCAATGGCAAAGCCATGCACGCCGGCGATCAACGGCCGGGGAAACGCCATCATCGCACGCGCGATCCGGCCGCAATCCGCCTCGAACCGAGATCGATCATGCGCGTCCATCACCGCCAGTTCGCCCAGATCGCTCCCTGCGCAGAAGCCGCGACCTTCACCGCTCAAGACGATGGCTCCGGCCTCTGCCGCCTCCCGGCTTTCAAGAAAGCGCAGCAATTCTTCCACCATGCGCGCGGACATGGCGTTGCGCTGGACCGGCCTTTCCAGGGTAACGCATAGTATCCGCACGTCCTGCAAATCACGCGCGATGCGGATGTGCGGCATATCAGCGCCTTCCCGATCAGCCATCAGTTTGGCTGATTCCGGTTCGGCTTTTTGTCGTTCAGGTACAGATCAAGTTCGGCCAGGAAATGCTGGATGCGGCGCTCCTGCTCTGAAAACACGATGGTATCGTTCAGGCCGCGCGAATGCATGCCCCGCTGGAGCGTCACCATGTTGGCGATATCCTGTTCCACCACTTCGCCGCCCTGAGGGTCCTCATGCGTTGTGCGGCGGCGCGCGGGGCGCGTCTTGCCGGAGACGTCGACATGGTCCTCAACACCCATATAGGCGGGCGGACGCCGGCCCTCGCCAACCTTGGCGGACAGGACGATCACGTCATTATAGCCCTTTTCCGGGTCGGTCGGATGCGGGCGGAAGCGCTGCAGCAAAATCCCCTCGGGATGCATGTTGAGCGTGACATTGGGGAACAGCGACGGGTTCCAGTCGTCGGTCAGCTGGTTGTCGGTGAACCCGGTGAAGTCCATGCCATAGGCGTTGTCGGGCTTGCGCTTGGCCGCCTGAATCGCGCGGCGCACGTGGCGCGCATCGCCCTTGAACCCGCTGGTCTTCACGCCCGCCTCCATCATCATATAGGCGAGGCCCATGTTGATGAAGCGGGAGTCCGGCCAGCGCGGCGAGACGACCGCAACCGGGAAAAGATGTCGGTTATGGCCATTGCGATAATGGTCATACTGGACGTTATAGTCGTCCACATAGGGCTTTATCTGCGGGTGCGTGGCGTGCGCGTGGTAATTCTCGTTGAAGACCGAATACATCGTCTTCCAGTTCGCCGGCACTTCGATCGACAGATCCTTGACGACGTACATCTCGTCCATCTTGTAAGATGCGAGCATCGGCATCAGGTCGGCGAAATATTCCTCGAACGGCATCGGGTCTTCGGCCATGTTGATGAAAATGAGGCCGCCCCAGTCGCGCACATGGACGGGCGTCAGGTCCAGATTCTGGCACAGCGCTTCCGGACCGAACGTGTCGCGATCGGTGACGCGGACATTCTTGCCCTTCAGATTGTAGCGCCAGCTGTGCATGATGCAGGTGAACGACGTGGCGCCCTTGCCGAAGTCCTCCTGCACCAACTCGTTGCCGCGATGCTTGCACACATTGTAGAAAGCTTCGACTTCGCCTTCCTTGCCGCGCACCACGATGATCGACTGCGGCCCGATGTCGAACCGGAACCAGTCGCCCGGCTCGGGAATGTCACTCGACACACCCGCGAGCAGCCAGACCTTGCTCCACAGCTTCTCTTCCTCGCGCGCCTTGGCGGCGGGATCGATGAACTGCTTCACCGACACTGCGCGATAATCGGCAATGTTGGGATGCAGCTCGTCCAGTCGGTAGGGCGACTTTGCCTCGAAATCCGCCGTGATTTCGCCCGGCTCGAGCGTGAAGTCCTCCGGGTCCGATCGCATATCCTTGATCGGCCGGTCGTTGAAACGGATTTCCGCGTAGCGTGCCTTGGTCGCCATGTCGCCCTACTCCTGGCGCGTCAGAACTGGACGCGCTTGGTGAAACCACCGTCGATGACGATGTTCGATCCCGTAATGTAGCCAGCCGCCGGGCTGGCAAGGAACGCGATCGTCTTGGCCACTTCCTCGGGCGAGCCCATGCGGCCCATCGGAATCTGGCTGACGATGCCGTTGTAAAGGTCGGGCATCAGCGCCTTGGCGCCTTCCCAGTTGCCACCGGGATAGCTGATGGGGCCGGGTGAGACCATGTTGATGCGAATGCCCTTGGGCGCCCAAGCCTGGCTCAGCTGCTTGCCATAGGTGATAACCGCCGCTTTGATCGCGTTGAACGCCTGCGGCGCCAGGAACGTCTCGAACGCCGCCGTGGTCGACATCAGGATGATGGAGCCCGCCGAGGACTTTTCCAGATACGGCTCCAGCGCCTCGCAGCCGTCAACCGCACCCAGCATATCGAGACGATAGGTCTCGTCCCAGTCCATCGTGCCCTGCGCGCCCGACGAACTGATCGAATGGATGAAGATGTCGCAGCCGCCCAGCCGGTCGGCCAGGCCCGTCAGCATCGCCTTGTACCCTTCGCGGTCCTCCAGCACGAATTCCTGTGTTTCGACCGTACCGCCCAGTTCAGCCTTGAGGTCATCCAGCGCATCGCCATTGCGCGAGAACAGGCCCAGCGATGCGCCTTCCGCTGCGAACAGCTTGGCTGCTTCCTTGCTAATACCCCGCGTCGCGCCGCCCAGGATCACCTTAAGACCCGAAAGACCCAAATCCATCGTCACTCTCCCTTGTGAATTCAAAAAGTCTGCGCTCAGCCGCGCGACCAGTATATCGTGTCCATGCTCTCGCCTGCGTCGAAGCGCTGCTGAATTGCCTTCATGCTGCCCAAGCTGTCAGGGTGCGCGAACAGCGTCTGGCTGATCGCCTGGTCATTCTCGATGCCCTGGCTCTGGTTGAGGTCTTCGGCCTCACCCAGCATTTTCTTCATACCCGCAACCGACTGTGCCGGCAGCGAAGCAATTTCGCGCGCCAGCGCCAGCGCTTCCTCCACGGCCTTGCCCTTTGGCACGACCCGATTGACGCCACCCAGTTCGTACAGCCGCTCGGCCGTCAGCGGCCGTCCCGTCAGCACGACCTCGGCCGTCACCGTTCGGCCGATCAGGCGCATCAGTCGCGACGTGCCGCCGATGCCGGTGCCCGCGCCGATGATCACTTCGGGCTGGCTGAACCGCACGCCTTCCTCCGCCACGCGCAGGTCGCAAGCCCAGCCCAGTTCGCAGCCGCCGCCGGACGTGTCACCGCTGATCGCCGCGATCGCCACGGCCGGGCCGCGATTGAGTGTCTGCAGCGAACGGAACCAGCCGGCTGGATCACCCGTCGCCGCCTGCCCCTCGACCAGCTTCACGATGTCGTCGAGATAGGCGTGCTCCAGCCAGTGCCCCTCGACCGAAGACGCCAGCACGATCACGCGCGCGCCCTGGGCTATTGCCTCCTCCAGCGTATTCGCCAGCGCCGTCACTGTAGCACAGGTCGTGGTATGACCGGCCGCGCCGCCGTCCCCTACTGTCACCAGCGCGATGCCGGCCTCGGGATAAGATACCGAAACATTCGATTGCATGATGGGCACTCTCCTTGTCGCCTCGTCTTGTGCGACGCGAGCCACTTATTTCGTTGCTCTCAGGCTAGCGAATCCAAGCGCGCTGTCAAGATCGTATGCCTGCACATCATTCGTCCGTTTCCATATCGAGCAGTTGAAGACGCATGGCCTTCAGCACATGCTCGGCGACCGCAACGTCTTCGGGAGAAACGTCTTTCAGCACGGCACGGTTGAACCGGTTGGTGCGCTTGGTCGACTGCTGGAGCGCGGCATATCCCTCGTCCGTCAGCCGCACGCGTTTCTGTCGCCGATCAACGTCGCCGCGCACCCGGCTGACATAACCAAGCTGTTCCAGAAGCAGCAGTTTTTCGCCGAGCGAAACCGGCCCCACATGCATCGCCTGGGCCAGTTGCGCCTGGGTGACGCCCGCATCCCCAAATTGCGAGAGCTGGATCAACATCCAGCGTTGCGCGCGCGTGATGCCGAGCGGTCGGAGTTCCGCATCCAGCCGCGTACGGCGCAGGCGGGCAACGTCATGCACCAGAAAACCAAGACTGATGCGGAGCGGATAGGGCTTTCGGGTGTCCGACATTGTGCATCACCTTAATCGCACCGCCGCAAATCATAAAGGCTTGCCGGGCACGGATGCGCACATCAGGCAGTTGACGAATAATAATGTACCGTATTATTTATTGGCGCCATGAGCAATCTGTTCGACATGCAGGGAAAGGTCGCACTGGTGACCGGGGGCAGCCGGGGGTTGGGGCGCGCCATATCACTGGGGCTGGCCGATCACGGTGCGGACGTGGTGGTTGTCAGCCGCAACATCGACAACTGCAGCACGGTCGCGGCGGAGGTCGAGTCGCGGGGACGCAGTGCCCTCGCCCTATCCGGCCATATGGGCCGCTGGGACGAAATCGATGCCGTGGTCGATCGTGCCTATGCCCGCTTCGGTCGCATCGACATATTGGTGAACAATGCCGGCATGTCGCCGGCCGCGTCATCCTCGCTGGACACGTCGGAAAAGCTGGTCGATGCCGTGCTCGCCCTGAATTTCAAGGGGCCGTTCCGCATGAGCGCGCAGGTTGGTTCGCGCATGGCTGCGGGGGACGGCGGCGTCATCATCAATATTTCCAGCGCAGGCAGCATCCGCCCTACACCGGAGATAGTGCCCTATGCCGGGGCCAAGGCGGCGCTCAATGCCATGACCGTGGCGCATGCACAGGAATTCGCGCCCAAGGTGCGGGTAAATGCCGTCCTGCCCGGATCATTCCGTACCGATGTTGCGCAGCATTGGCCGGCCGACAAGGAGGCGAACACGCCCGCGGTCCTCAAGCGCTTCGGCGAACCGGACGAGATCGTCGCCACCATCCTCTACCTCGCCAGCGACCATAACCGCTTCACCACCGGCGCCATGATCCGCGTCGATGGCGGGCGGCCGTGACAGGAGCCTGACCGCATGATCCCCGAACAGAGCGCAAAGTCGAAGGCGTTCGTCGACCGCCTGCAGGCCTTCATGGACGCGCATCTCTATCCGAATGAGGCACTGTACGAGGAACAGCTTCATGCCGGGCCGGAGAAATTCCGGGTCCCCCCCATCATGGACGAACTGAAGGCCAAGGCGCGGGCGGAAGGCCTGTGGAACCTGTTCCTGCCGCATTCCGAAAACGGCGCCGGCCTGTCCAACCTCGATTATGCGCCGCTGGCGGAAATCATGGGCCGCGTGCATTTCGCTTCGGAAGTGTTCAACTGCTCCGCACCAGATACCGGGAACATGGAGGTGCTCGACCGATACGGTACGGAGGCGCAGAAGGAACGTTGGCTGAAGCCGTTGCTGGATGGCACGATCCGATCATCCTACTGCATGACGGAGCCGGCTGTCGCTTCCTCGGACGCCACCAATATCGAAACGCGGATCGAGCGCGACGGCGACGCGTATGTGATCAACGGCCGGAAATGGTGGATCACCAACGCCTACCACCCCAACACGCGCATCTTCATCCTGATGGGCAAGACCGACCCGTCCGCCCCGCGCCACCTGCAACAGTCGCAGATACTGATCCCCACCGACACGCCGGGCATCACCTGGATACGCCCATTGCCGGTGCTGGGCTTTTTCGATGAACCCAAGGGGCAAGCCGAACTGCTGTTCGAGAATGTTCGTGTGCCGGCGGAGAACATCATTCTGGGCGAAGGCCGCGGGTTCGAGATTTCGCAGGGCCGCCTCGGCCCGGGCCGCATCCACCACTGCATGCGCATCCTTGGGCAGTGCGAAAGGCTGCTGGAAATGACATGCCGCCGCCTGCTTTCGCGCGTTGCATTCGGCAAGCCGCTCGCCAGCCAGTCCGTCTGGCACGAGCGTGTTGCGGAGGCCCGCATCCACATCAATATGGCGCGCCTGCTCACTCAGCGCGCAGCACATCTGATGGACACGGTCGGCAACAAGGAAGCTCGCAGCGAGATATCGCAGATCAAGGTCGCCGCCACCCGCATCGGCCGCATGGTCGCGGAAATCGCGGTGCAGGCCCATGGCGCAGCCGGCCTCAGCAGCGATCAGGGCCTGGGCTATTCCTACACCCGCATGCAGATGCTGCGCATGGGCGACGGCCCGGACGAAGTGCACAACAAGGTGATATCGCGGATCGAGTTCGACAAATATCGCCCCGCCCGCTCGGAAGGACATGCGGCATGACGGGCCGGCAGGAACAGTTCAGCGGTGAAGAGGCGCCGCCCGCGCATCTGCAACTCGACCTCGATCGGCTCGGCCAGTGGCTCGGCGCTTACCTGCCAGGCATGGACCGCGACCTTTCCGCCACGAAGTTCAAGGGCGGACAGTCCAACCCGACCTATCGCCTGTCCGGGCCAGCCGGCGACTATGTGCTACGCCGCAAGCCGCCCGGCGAACTGGTTGCGACCGCACACCAGATCGACCGCGAATACCGCATCCTTTCGGCGCTGGCGGACAGCGGCGTGCCGGTCCCCCGCACCTATGTCTATTGCACCGACACGGACGTCATCGGGTCCGAATTCTGCGTGGTCGAACACATCGCCGGGCGCGTGTTCTGGGAAGCGGACATGGGCGACACGCCGCCGTCCGACAGGTCCGCTGTCTATGATGACATGAACCGCGTGTTCGCGACTTTGCACAATCTCGATCCGGCCGCGATCGGCCTCAGCGATCTGGCGCCGCCGTCCGGTTATGCGGCGCGCAACCTGTCGCGCTGGTCCAAAATCTACACGCAGTCGGCGCTGGAGCCGGTGGCCGATATGGACTGGCTGATGACGCACCTGCCCGACCATCTGCCGACGGACGGCGAAACGCGTTTCATCCATGGCGACTATGGCCTCTACAACCTGATCATCCGGCCTGACGCGCCAAAGGTCGCGGCGGTTCTCGACTGGGAAATGGCGACGCTGGGCGATCCGCTGATCGATCTGGCGCATCATCTGCGCGCGTGGTGGGATCTGCCCGATTCTGGGCTGGCCGCCACCAGCCTGGTCGACAAGGATCTGGTCGCGCTCGGCATCCCCACCATGGACGATTATGTGGCGCGCTATTGCGACCGGCGCGGCATGCCCGTTCCCGACATGCGCTGGTACATCGCCTATGCGCAGTTCCGCTATGCCGCGATGGTGCAGGGCATATTGAAGCGTGCGGCGGACGGCACGGCATCCAGCCGCGTGATGGTCCACCGTCAGGATCGCGTGCCGCGTATCGCCGCCATGGCGCGCAGGACGTTGGAACCGCTGGTCGGATGATCCAATGCGGCGGCGCGACGCCGTCCTCCCGCATTGTCCGGTAGCACGCGATACGGTAAGCATCCGAACCAAAGCAGAAACGAGGATGCACGATGATCGACGTCTACGGCCCCGGCTCCCCCAACGTGATCAAGGTTCTGATCGCCCTCGAAGAGCTTGGCATGGCCTATGAACGCAAGCCGCTCGACATCATGAGCGGCGAGCAGTTCACGCCGGAATTTCTGGCGATCAGCCCGAACAACAAGATACCCGCCATCGTCGACCAGGCACCCGCCGACGGTGGCGCGCCGCTGTCTCTGTTCGAATCCGGCGCCATCCTCGTCTATCTGGCGGAAAAGGGCGGCGCGCTGCTGCCGACGGAGGCACGGGCACGCAGCGCCGTACTCGCATGGTTGATGTGGCAGATGGCAGGCCAGGGGCCCATGCTGGGACAGGCCGGACATTTCCGCAATTATGCGCCGGAACCCAACCCTTACGGCATCCGACGCTATTCGGACGAAGCCGCGCGGCTATACCGCGTCCTCGATGCCCGACTGGCCGGCAATGAGTGGGTAGCGGGTGATTTCTCGATTGCGGACATCGCCTGTTTCCCATGGATATTGTTCCGTGCCCATCACGGCATTGCGCTGGAAGACTATCCTAACGTCGCTCGCTGGTTCGCCGCCGTGGACGCGCGGCCCTCGGTCGCACGCGCCATTCCGGATTTCGTCGCCCCCGAACCCATCGTGCCCGATGAGCAGACGCGGCGTATCCTGTTCAACATCCAGGACTGATCCTGCCACCGATGGACTGGCTCGATTTTCATGCTGCGCGCCAGCCCGACAAGGTCGCGATCCAGATTGTGGGCGATAAGTCCATATCCTATGCCACGCTGGACCAGACGTCGCGACAAATGGCGCAATGGTTCCGATCTCAGGGCCTAAGAGATGGCGACACGATCGCCCTGCTGCTGGAAAACGACATCCTCACACCGACACTCTGGTGGGCTGCGCGGCGTGCGGGCCTATACTATGTCCCGCTTGGCACGCGACTGCGCCCTGGCGAAATCGCCTATATCCTGTCGGACAGCGGCGCACGCGCCCTGATCGCCGCGCCATCGCTCATGTCGCTGGCAGACGCAGCCCGTGCGGAATGGCCTGATGCCGACGCGTGCCTTTTCGCCACTCCGGGCGATGCGGCGGCGGGCTGGGTTGGCGTTGGGTCGGATGAAGCTCCTACCATCGCTGGGCAGGCTGCCGTTGTCGGGCGTGAGATCATATATTCGTCGGGGACGACCGGCCGACCGAAAGGCATCCGACGGGCGCTTACCGGCGTGGATCAGGCGCGCACAATTCCGGTGTTCGAGCAAAAGCTGCGTTTGGCCTGCGCGCTGGACCGCGACAGCGTCTATCTTTCAGTATCGCCCCTGTACCATGCAACCGGGCGCTATGTGATGCGCATTGTGGAAGGTGGCGGAACGGCCGTCATCTTGTCGCAATTCGATGCCGCCGAAGCTCTCGCCGCGATAGAAAAATACCACATCACTCATTCCCAATGGGTACCGACGATGTTTACTCGTCTGCTCGATCTGCCGGCCGCCAAGCGCTCAGAGCACGACCTGTCCAGTCATCGCGTTGCGCTGCACGCCGCTGCGCCTTGCCCAGTCGACGTCAAGCGCGCCATGATCGCATGGTGGGGACCAATCCTGAGCGAATATTATGGCGGCTCCGAAAATGCGGGCGTCACCTTTATCACCGCCGAAGAGTGGCTGCAGCATCCCGGCTCTGTGGGCCGATCCATCACAGGCGCCATCCACATACTGGACGAGGACGGCAGCAATCGCGAATTGGCAACCGGAGAAATCGGCCTGATCTATTTCGAGGGTGGCGTTCCGTTCCAATATATCAATCAGGATACACCCTCTGCCGCGTTAAGCGACCGAGGCTATGCGACCTATGGCGACCTTGGACATGTCGATTCCGACGGCTATCTCTTCATCAGCGACAGACGCAGCGACCTGATCATCCGCGGAGGCGTCAACATCTATCCACGCGAAGTGGAACTGGCGCTCGAGGCACACCCGGCGGTGCGAGAAGTCGCGGTAGTCGGCGTGAGCGACGCCGAATACGGACAGCAGGTGAAAGCCGTCGTGGTGCCAGCAGAAAACTGCATCGATGACGACCGCCTGCGCGACATGCTCGTCGCCCATTGCCGTGCGCAGTTGGCGTCGATCAAATGTCCGACGATCATCGACTTCGCGGCTGATCTCCCTCGCAACGAGAATGGCAAGCTGTTGAAACGTGTGCTGAGAGCCGATCATGCGACCGTTCCCTGAAATCGCCGTCCCTACGCTGCACAGGGTCGTAGCCGATCATGCAGGAGTAAGGCCGCAGAGCGGCGCCTTGGTCTTCGGCAACGCGCGCCACAGCTATGCTGCACTCGAAAGCCGCGCCAACCGCGTTGCCCGCAGTTTGATCCGCGACGGCATTGCTCCGGGCGCGCGCCTCCTCTTTCTGGGCCGCAATAGCGATGCCGTGCCCATGATAGCTCTGGGCGCCAACAAAGCGGGAATAGTGCCCGTTCCGCTGAACTGGCGCCTCGCGCCCGCAGAAATCGCGTCGATCGTGGCCGATTGCGCGCCGCCGCTCATGTTTGCGGAACCCGATTTTCTCGATCTGGCGCAGAACATCTGTGCACAGGCCGGCAGCGACACCCGCATAATGGCTGCACGCGCGCTATTCGAGGACGGTGGCTGGCTGGTCGATGACGATACGCCCGTTGACATCGCCTCGGACCCCGAAACCATCGCAATCCAGGTCTACACATCAGGCTCGACCGGACGACCGAAGGGCGTGATGCTGTCCCACCGCGCATTGCTGGGCATCAATATGCTGCGCAGCACGTTGGCCTGGGATCGTTGGGGGCCTGACGATGTGACTCTGGCGCAAGCGCCGCTGGGCCATATCGGCGCATTCGGGATGATGG
>Ga0075012_10000540_pt1 | contig 39774 bp, 39 predicted proteins | sample All_14_2_FD_71474 | JGI IMG/M metagenome (GOLD analysis project Ga0075012, IMG submission 71474) | Freshwater microbial communities in response to fracking from Pennsylvania, USA - Allegheny Zone_MetaG_DW_15 | ecosystem: Environmental > Aquatic > Deep subsurface > Groundwater > Drilled...
CGAAGACGCGCAAGGCCTCGCGCAACTGGCGCTCGACCGTGGCGAGGCTCTCGTCGCCGGCCGCTTCCGGCTCGTCCGCGCGCATCGAGCCGATGAGGCGTGGCCCGGAGGGCAAGCGCACGATGTCGCGGCCGTCGCAGATCGGGCAGGAAAGCTGCCCCGAGGCGAGCTGCTGCTCGAATGCCTCGGACGACGCGAACCAGCCCTCGAAGCGGTGTTCCTGCGTGCAGGCGAGGTTGAGAACGATCATGACGGATGCGGGAGACGTGACGAAGACGGACGGATTCTACGCGTTTCCGGCCCCACGCTCCGTGCGTGCTCCGCGCACGCTCCACGCGCCGGAAACCGGGCCTGCGCACCCCCCGCGGCTATAATCCGCCGGCACGCCCGGGTGATGAAATCGGTAAACATAGCGGACTTAAAATCCGCCGGCCTCGCGGCCTTGCGGGTTCAAGTCCCGCCCCGGGCACCAGTCGCCCGCGCCATGATTTTCCCCCAGTCGATACGACTTTCGTGGGCACCTGAATAGGTCTTACCCTAGCTGGATATCGGTAACGAAAATACCGGGATCACGGCATTCGATCGCTGGCCGGGCCTCCCTAGAATCGGCTCCAGACTCTCATCAACTTCAGGAGGCCGTCAGCATGGACAGGCAAGCCACGGAATCGCTCGCCCGCTTTTGCATCCAGCAGCGCAACGCCTTCGATCCCGACGAATGGTTCCAGCGCAGCGAGACCGACGGCAAGGTCGTGGCGCTGGCCGCGAAGTACCTCTCGATGACGAGCTGGTACGGTCACGACGAGGAACTTCTCGAAGTCGCCGCCAAGATCCACCCGGCGCTCGACAACGGCGCCGGCCTCTACTGCGAGGCGCAGGCGCTGGGCTTCGACTGGCCCTACCTGTCCACCTCGGTGCGCATCGGCATTGCCTTGCAGCAGGTGCAGCAGGCGCACCCGGTCGTGCAGCGCGATCTCTTCGAGCGCAGCGCAGACCTGCGGGGCTGAGCGCAATGGCGGCGTCGACCTGCTGCGCCCCATGAACACGCCCGGCGAGCTGCGCCTCGTCGAAGCCGCGGTTGCCCGACCACGCCCGCTCGCCCAGTCGAACTTCGCGATCGAACTGGTGCGCCAGCTCGTCGTACCCACCTTCGTCCTCGACGCACAGGGCCGCGTCATCGTCTGGAACGAGGCCTGCGAGCGCCTGACCGACATGCCGGCCGCCGACGTGATCGGCACGCGCGAGCACTGGCGTGCCTTTTACGACCAGCCCAGGCCCTGCCTGGCCGACCTGATCATCCAGAACCGCGCTGCCGAAATCGGCGATTACTACCTGTCGTGGGAGGAGCGCGACGGCGGCGCGTTCGGCGCCCACGCCGAGAACTGGTGCGTGATGCCGCTGCACGGACGCCAGCTCTGTCTGGCGGTGGACGCCGGACCGATCCGCGACGACTTCGGCAACATCGTCGCCGTCGTCGAGACGCTGCGCGACATCACCGACCTCAAGCAGACCCAGCAACGGCTGGAGAGCATGGTCAACTACGACCTGCTGACGGCGCTGCCGAACCGGGCGCTGCTGGCCGACCGCCTGCAGCAGGCGCTGGCCGGCGCCGAGCGCTACACGCGCATCATCGCCGTCTGCTTCCTCGACCTCGACGGCTTCAAGCCGATCAACGACCGCTACGGGCACGAGGTCGGCGACCGCTTCCTGATCGAGGTGGCGAGCCGGCTGACGCACACGCTTCGCGCCGGAGACACGGTGGCGCGGCTCGGCGGCGACGAGTTCGTGCTGCTGATCTGCGACCTCAGCGACGCCGACGAACTCGAAGCGGCGCTGGCGCGCATCCTGCGCACGGTGGCGATGCCCTATGCCATCTGCGGACATTCCCTCGAAGTCAGCGCCAGCATCGGCGTCACCATCTATCCGTTCGACGACTCCGACCCCGACACCCTGCTGCGCCACGCCGACCAGGCGATGTACCAGGCCAAGCAACTCGGGCGCAACCGCTTTCACCTCTTCGACCGCGAGGCGGCGAGCCACACGCAGAGCCGCAACCGCCAGCTCGACCGCCTGCGCCAGGCCGTCGCCGAGGGCGAACTGCGGCTGCACTACCAGCCCAAGGTCAACATGCGCAACGGCGCCGTCGTCGGCCTCGAGGCCCTGGTGCGCTGGCAGCACCCGGAACGCGGGCTGCTGAGCCCCGTCGAGTTCCTGCCGCTGGCCGAGCGCGACCGGCTGATCGTGGACATCGGCGAATGGGTGCTGGAGGCGGCGCTCGACCAGATGAGCGCCTGGGCCCGCAACGACCTGCCCATGCCGGTCAGCGTCAATATCGCGGCCGAGCACTTCCAGCAGGAGAGCTTCGTCGAGCATCTGCACGCGATGCTGGCCCGCCATCCGGGGGTGTCGCCGGACCTGCTGGAACTGGAAATCATCGAGAGCGTCGCGCTGGCCGACATCGGCGCCGTGCGCGCCGCCATGTCCGCCTGCCAGTCCCGGGGCGTGCGCTTCGCCCTCGACGACTTCGGCACCGGCTACTCGTCGCTGAGCTACCTGAAACGCCTGACGGCCAACACCCTGAAGATCGACCAGTCCTTCGTGCGCGACATGCTGGAGGACCAGGAGGACCTCGCCATCATCGAAGGGGTGATCGGCCTGGCCGAGGCATTCCGCATGGAGGTCATCGCGGAGGGAGTGGAATCCGTCGCACACGGCCTGGCGCTGATGCGCCTGGGTTGCGACCTCGCGCAGGGTTACTGCATCGCCCGGCCGCTGCCGGCCGAGCGGGTGGACGAGTGGGTGCGCAACTACCGGCCGGAGCCGGCCTGGCTCGAGGGCACTGGCCGCGCGGCCGACGCCGGCCCTACACGCTGACCCGGATCTCGGTGCCGCGGCCCGGCGCCGAGACGATGTCCATCTTCCCGCCCGCGAATTCCGCGCGCTCGCGCATGGTCAACAGCCCCAGCCCTGGCCGCCCGGCGTTGCCGACGGCGGCGACGTCGAAGCCGAGGCCGTCGTCGCGGATCGTCAGCACGGTGTGCGTCTTCCCCTTGCGCAGCGCGATGCTGACCTTCGTCGCCTGCGCGTGCTTGGCGCAGTTCGTCAGCGCTTCCTGCACGATGCGGAACAGCAGCGCCTCGATTTCCGCCGACAGGCGTTCGTCCAGCCCCCGGTGCGAGAGCCTGACCAGCACGCCCGTGCGTCGCGAGAACTGGTGGATGTGGCTCTCGAGCGCCGGCACCAGGCCGGCGTAGTCGAGCAGCGCGGGACGCAGGTCGGCGCAGACGTCGCGGATGCTGGTCGTCGCGTCCTGGAGCAGCGCGCGCAGGTCGTCGAACTCCTCGGCCAGCGACTCGCGCACCGCGTCGGGCATGGCGAGGTTGAGGCTGCGCAGCGTTACCTGCACGGCGGCGAGGTTCGGACTCGTGCGGTCGTGGAGTTCGGCGGCCAGCCGCCGGCGCTCGTCTTCCTGCGCCGCGACGAGCCGGCGCGAGAGCTCGTGCATGTGTCGTTCGCGCGCCTCGCGCTCGGCTTCGCGCCGTCGCCGCACGGTGATGTCCTGCACCGTGCCGTAGAGCCCGATGATGGTCTCGCCCTGGCGCCGCGCCGCGCTGCGGCAGGCGAGCCACTTGCGCACGCCGCCGGCACAGGTCACTTCGACCTCCACTTCGTACGATTCGCCGCTCTTGAGCGACTGCTCGGAGGCGGCCCGGACCACGTCCCGGCTCTCGGGCGTCAGCATCTCGAGCAGCGTGTCGCTGTCGGGCACCGGCGATCCGGGCTCGAAGCCGAAGATGCGGTAGAGGGTGTCGGACCAGGAGGCGCGGCCGACGTCGACCAGCCACTCCCAGCTGCCCATGCGCGCGACCTGCTGCGCTTCCTGGAGCAGCATCTCCTTGTACCGCAGGTGCATCTCGACTTCCTTGCGGGCCGTCACGTCCTGCACGGTTCCCTGCAGGCCGACGACGGTGCCGGCCGCATCGCGCACCGGCACGATGACCGTCGCGTGGTGGCGCCGTTGTCCGCTCGGCAGCCGCACGCAGTATTCGAACTCGGAGCGGTCCGCGGTGCGTATGGCCCGGCGCAGGCCCTCGCGCACGAGCGCCCGCGTCGCCGCATCCATGTACATCGACATCTCGTCCAGGCGCGGCGGCGGGCTCGCCGTATCGCGCTCGAACAGGCGGTACATCTGCGGCGACCAGTTCGTGTCGCGCGCGCCGATGTCGTAGAACCAGTCGCCGATGTTGCCGATCGCCTGCGCTTCGAGCAGGCGCGTCTTGCTCAGGCGCAGGGCCGCCTCGGCGCGCAGGCGCCGCTCGCTGCGGTCGAAGTTGTCCATCGCGAAGGAGATGCCCTCGCCCAGGTCCCGCATCAGGGCAACGACGTCGTCGTCGAAGCGGTCTCGGTCGGCGGCATAGGCCGCGAGCGTGCCGACGCACTGGCCGCCGCGTTTCAGCGGCACCGCGATCGACGCGCGGAAGCCGTAAAAGGCGGCGCGCTGGTGCCAGGGCGCCGCCACCGGATCTTCGGTGAAGTCGTTGCAGACATAGTCCTGCTGTTCGCGGAAGGCCAGTGCGATGGGGCCGCGGCTCAGCGGCGACACGCCGTCCAGTGGAATGGCAAGCGCCTCCAGGTAGCCGAGGCCCTCCCCGAACGAGGCGTGCGGCAACAGGCGCTTGCCGGAGGCATCCACCAGCCCGACCCAGGCCATGCGCAGCTGCCCGTACTCGACGCAGGCGCGACACACCGCGTCGAAGACTTCCTGGATGCTGTTGGCGCGCATCATCGCCTGGTTGGCGGCCGACATGACGGCATAGAGACGCGACAATTCGAGAACGCGAGCCTCGGCGGCGTCGCGCGTCGAAACGTCCTGCACCACGGCCTGGATCAGCCGCTCGGTGCCGGCCTCGACCAGGGAGGCCGATATCTCGACCGGCTGCATGCGGCCGTCGCGGGTGCAGGCGCTGGTCCGCAGCACCGCGCTTCCCTCCATGACGACGCGCTCCACCAGCGACGGCCTTCCCGCATCGAGGTAGGCGGGCCGCCAGTCGCTCAGGCCGAGGCGCAGCGCCTCGTCGCGCGAGTAGCCGGTCATCGCCAGGAAGTGTTGGTTGACGTCGACGAACCGGCCCTTGCCGTCGATGAGCACGACGCCGGCGCCGGCATCGCGCTGCAGGAGTTCCAGACGGCGTGCCAGCACCTGGCGCTCCGTCCTGCGGCGCAAGCGGTCTCGCGCCGCCGGCACGAACAGCAGCGCCGCACCCGCGATCCAACCGAGTTCGGCCAGCAGCGGGGTCTCGGCGCCGAACGGCAGCGCGAACGCCGCGGCCGCCGCAAGGACGAAGCCGTACTGCGCGAAAAGCCGGCGCGGGGTCGGGACGGTGGCGATGCTGATGACCTCTCTGTTTGCATTGCAACATGCGGCTGGTCGCCTGCTCGGAGAGCTGCGACTTCTGTTCCGGACGTTGCGGGCATTATGCCCACCGTGGACTTGGCAGGAACTACCGGTATACGTGTATTCCATATACGTGGCGACGGGTATCAGCGCCTGCTGCGGTGCAGCGTAGCATCGGGTCCGCCACAACCCTACAAGGAAGAAAGAAACATGAATCCCCAAGCTTCGCTGCAAACGCTTACCGAGGCCGGTACGGCCAACGTCACCATGGCGCAGTCGCTCGCGCTTTCCACCCTCGCCTTCGCCGAACGCCTCGCGGCGGCGCAGGCGGCCTTCATGCGGACATCGCTGGAGCGGGCTGCCGACTTCACTCCGCTGGAAGAGGGGCAATTCGACTGGTCCGCCCTGGCGGCAAGGCAGAACGCCGCAATGCGCGACGCCGCCGAGCGCACCGGCGCCTGGCTTCGCGACGTCTGCGAGGCCGGCAGCGAGGCTCAGGCTTCCGCCACCGAGGCCGTTTCCACCCACCTGGCCGAAACCGGCGACGCGCTCGGCAGCCTTCTCGACGGTGTCGCCGCAGACGCCCCGGCCGGCGCCGCATCCATGCTGAACGCCGTGCGTTCGGCGCTCGCCGGCAACCGCATGGCCTACGACAGCCTGGCGGGCATCACGCGCAGGATTTCGGAGGCCAATGCAGCGGTCGTCGACGACGCCGTCAAGGTGATGGGTTCTGCTTCGACGCCGGCACGCAAGCGCAAGGCTGCCTGATGGCCGACAGGCGGCCGGCGCGCGGCCGCCTGTCTCAGCTCGTCGCGCCCTGGCGGTTCTCGTAGAGGAACTTCTTGCTCTGCTGCTCCGCCAGGGCGATCGGCAGGCCGATCGAATTCACCCAGTTGCGGGCCTGCGAATAGCAGTCGAAACGCCTGACCTTTGCGCTGGAGGGACGCCCGCGTTCATGCTCGTTATGCCGCACGGACATCCAGATGAAGTCCATGACGAGAACCTGAACCACGAACTTGCCCGTGAAGATATCGAGATGAATCCTGAACATTGCTTGCTCCCCAGAATTCAGGCCTGTCGCCGTACTGGAAAACGATGATACGGAGGCGCCGGCGAGCGACAAATACCGGGATTCCGTTATTCGCCTTACCGGAATCATCCACCGACGTTCCGCCTTGTCGCCGCCCCGCGAAAACCGCTAAGCTCGGCCCATGGAAACTCCATCCGGCGCTACCGCCAAACCCGATCACCAGCGCCCCGAACGGCCCGAGTTCTGGGACCACCGCTTCGGCCAGGGCACCACGCCATGGGACGCCGGCGGCGTACCGCAGGATCTGCGCGCCTGGGTGCGCACGCGCGGCACGGGATCGCCGCCGCGGGTGCTGATCCCCGGCTGCGGCAGCGCCCATGAGGCTGCCTTTCTCGATGCCCTTGGCTGGCCTGTGGTCGCACTCGATTTCTCGGCGAAGGCGATCGAGACCGCACGCCGCAACCTCGGCGACTGGAAGGGCCGTCTGGCGCACGACGATTTCTTCGCCCACGAGGGCGAGGCCCCCTACGACCTGATCTACGAGCGCGCCTTCCTGTGCGCGCTGCCGCGCAGGCTGTGGGCCGGCTACGGCGAGCGCACGGCGCGGCTGCTGGCACCCGGCGGCATCCTCGCCGGCTACTTCTTCTTCTCCGACGAGCCCAAGGGCCCGCCGTTCGGCATCGGGCGCGAAGAGCTCGATGCGCTGCTGGCGCCGCATTTCGACCTCGTCGAGGAACGCGAGGTCGCGGATTCGCTGCCCGTCTTTGCCGGCCGCGAACGCTGGATGGTCTGGAAGCGCCGCTGATGCGCGTGCTGACCTGGAACATCCGCTGGGGCTGCGGCTGCGACGAGCGCGTCGACCTCGACCGCATCACCGCCCTGCTGCGCACCAAGGATCCGGACGTCGTCTGCCTGCAGGAAGTGGCGAGCGGGCACCCGGGCCTGACCGGTTCCTCGGGCGAGGACCAGATCGCCTTGATCGCCGGACGCTTCCCGCGCTACAGCGCGCACTTCGCCCCGGCCAGCGACCTCGCCGGCGACGACGGCGGCCGCCGCCTGTTCGGCAACATGATCCTCTCCCGCCTGCCGGTGGCACAGGTGCTGCGCCACTCGCTGCCCTGGACGGCGGAGCCCGGCGTGCCGAGCATGCCGCGCATCGCGATCGAGGCGATCGTCGCCGCCGATTTCGGGCCGGTGCGAGTGACCACGACCCACCTCGAGTACTACGCGGCGTCGCAGCGCGCAGCTCAGGTGCGGCGCCTGCGTGAACTGCACGAGGAAGCGCACTCCCACGCTGCCGCCCCGCCGCCGCCCGACGACGTCGATCCGCCCTTCCGGCACGCACGCCGCACGCGCTCGGCGCTGATCTGCGGCGACTTCAACTGCGAGCCGGGGTCGGCGGAACTCCAGGGCCTCGTCTTGCCCTTCGACGGCGCGCCGGCGCTCAAGGACGCCTGGACCATCGCCCACGGCGCACGGCCGCACGCAGCGACGGTCGGCCTGCACGGCTGCGCGTGGCCCGACCGCGCCTACTGCTGCGACTTCTTCTTCGTCAGCGAAGACCTGGCGCCTCGCGTGGCGCGCGTCGAGGTGGATGATGAAACGGCAGCGTCGGATCATCAGCCGTTGTTGCTGGAACTTGGTTGAGGGACCGTTCCTTTGAGGTGGTGGGTGCTCGGGCTTGGCGCGCTGACGGCTCGCCCTCAGCGGTGGTCCTCAGTCAGAACGAAACCGTGGTCTGTCCCCGGTTTCGCTTCCCCGCCCTCCTTGGCGCGCGCGTCTATCGCCCGAAGCGCCTCTTCCGCTGCTTGGACCACCAGCGACGAAACACCCGCCACAAGTCCTCGACCCACAGCATGACCCTCGCCGCCGGAACGCGCAGGAAGGGAACGTCCTGCGCGATCAGCAACAGGCCGACCACCGCCCATTCGAGGCCGATGATCGGCAGGAACCAGAGCGAACTCAAGGCGATCAGCGCAAGCCCCAACGGCAGGCGAATCCAGCGCGACCGCGGGTCGCGCAGCCAGCGCAGCGCCCGGGCGACGCGGTCGGGCACCTCCTTTTCGAGGCCGGCGTAGGCCTCATCGAGTTCCTGTCGGCCCTTGTCGGTCATCGCCTTGCGCGGGCAAGGGCCGTTCCCGCCAACGGCCGCGCCGCCGCGGTATATCATCCGTCCGCTCGCCCATGACCTACCTCAGCAAACTCAACGACGCCCAGCGCGAGGCGGTGCAATTCGGCGTCGGACCGGGTGACCAACGCGACCGGCCGCTGCTCGTCATCGCCGGCGCCGGTTCCGGCAAGACCAACACCCTCGCCCACCGCGTCGCCCACCTGATCGCCAGCGGCGCCGACCCCGGACGCATCCTGCTGCTCACCTTCTCGCGCCGCGCGGCCGACGAGATGCAGCGCCGCGTCAAGCGCATCCTGGCGCAGGCGGCGAGCGAGAACCGCTTGCTCGCGCATGCCGAGCTGCCGTGGTCGGGAACCTTCCACGGCGTCGGCGCGCGGCTGCTGCGCGAGTTCGCCGGCCGCATCGGCCTCGATGCCGCGTTCAGCATCCATGACCGCGAAGATTCGGCCGACCTGATGAACCTCGTGCGCCACGAGCTGGGGCTGTCGGCGAAGGAAAAGCGCTTTCCGCTCAAGGGCACCTGCCTCGCGATCTACTCGGCTTGCGTGAACACCCAGGCGGAGCTGCCCGCCGTGCTGCAATCGACGTTTCCGTGGTGCGCCGAATGGGAGGCCGACCTGCGCCGGCTCTACGGCGCCTACGTCGAGGCCAAGCAGGCGCAGCAGGTGCTCGACTACGACGACCTGCTGCTCTACTGGGCGCAGATGGCGGCCGAGCCGGCGCTCGGCGCCGAGCTCGGCGAGCGCTTCTCGCACGTGCTCGTCGACGAATACCAGGACACCAACCGCCTGCAGGCGGCGATCCTGCTCGGGCTCAAGCCCGACGGCCGCGGCCTCACCGTCGTCGGCGACGACGCGCAGTCGATCTACGCCTTCCGCGGCGCGACGGTGCGCAACATCCTCGACTTCCCCGGCCACTTCGAGCCGCCGGCACGCCAGGTGACGCTCGACCGCAACTACCGCTCGACGCAGCCGATCCTCGACGCCGCCAACGCCGTCATCGCGCAGGCAAAGGAGCGCTTCACCAAGGACCTGTGGACCGAGCGTCAGTCGTCACAGCGTCCGCGCCTGGTCTCCGTGCGCGACGACGCCGACCAGGCGAATTACGTCGTCGAGCGCGTGCTCGAGCGCCGCGAACAGGGAACGAAGCTCAAGTCGCAGGCCGTGCTGTTCCGCGCCTCGCAGCACAGCGCGCGCCTCGAGATCGAACTGACGCGCCGCAACATCCCGTTCATGAAGTTCGGCGGCCTCAAGTTCCTCGAAGCCGCGCACGTCAAGGACGTGCTCGCCGTGCTGCGCTGGAGCCAGAACCCGCGCGATCGCATCGCCGGCTTCCGCGCGCTGCAGCTGCTCGCCGGCATCGGCCCGAAGACGGCTTCCCGCATCATCGACAACGTCGCCGTGGCGCCAGCGGGATGCGAGCTGCTCGGCGAGCAGCCGGTGCCGGAAGGCGCACGCGAGGCCTGGGCGGAGTTCGCGGCGCTCGTCGCCGCCGTCGGCGCGGCGGCGACCTGGCCCGCGCCCTTCGAGGCGATCTGCCGCTGGTACGAGGTGCAGATCGACCGGCTCTACGAAGACGCGGCGGTGCGCGGCGGCGACATTTCACAGCTCGCGGCCATCGCTGCAACCTACCCGAACCGCGAACGCTTCCTGACCGAGCTCACGCTCGATCCGCCCGATGCCACCAGCGGCGAGCCCGGCGTGCCGTATCGCGACGAGGACTACCTGATCCTGTCGACCATCCATTCCGCCAAGGGACAGGAGTGGTCTGCCGTTTCGCTGCTCAACGCCGTCGACGGCTGCATGCCGTCCGACCTCGCGACCGGCACCGCCGCCGAGATCGAGGAGGAGCGGCGCCTGCTCTACGTCGCCATGACGCGCGCCAAGGATCACCTCGACCTGCTGGTGCCCCAGCGCTTCCATGTCTCGCAGCAGGCGGCCCACGGCGACCGCCACGTCTATGGCGTGCGCACGCGCTTCATCTCCAACGCGATGCTGCCGCGCTTCGAGCAGGCGAGCTGGCCACCGGCCGAAGATGCGGGACGCGGCACGCCGGAATCGCGCGGCCAGGCCGTCGACCTCGCGGCGCGCATGCGCTCGATGTGGAAGTGAAGTGGATCGCGCACCTCGACATGGACGCGTTCTACGCGTCGGTCGAGCTGCTGCGCTACCCCGAGCTGCGGGGCCTGCCGGTCGTCGTCGGCGGGCGCTCGATCCACGCACCGACGGTCGACGCCCGGGGCAGACGCCGCTTTTCGGCGCTGCGCGACTACGCCGGCCGGGGCGTCATCACGACGGCGACGTACGAAGCCCGCGCGCTCGGCGTGCACTCGGGCATGGGCCTGATGAAGGCCGCCGCGCTGGCGCCCGACGCCGTGCTGCTGCCGGCCGACTTCGACGAATACCGCAAGTATTCGCGCCGCTTCAAGGCGGCTGTCGCCGAGCTGGCGCTGCTGATCGAGGACCGCGGCATCGACGAGATCTACCTGGACCTCGGCGAGATGGACGCAGCCGCCGCACGCGAACTCGGCGCCGCGATCAAGGCGCGCGTGCACGCGGCGACGGGCCTTACCTGCTCGATCGGCATCACGCCGAACAAGCTGCTGTCGAAGCTTTGCTCCGACCTGGAAAAGCCGAACGGCCTCACGCTGCTGACGCACGCCGACCTCGAGGCGCGCATCTGGCCGCTGCCGGCGAAGCGCATCAACGGCATCGGCCCGAAGGCGAACGCGCGGCTCGAGGCGCTGGGCATCCGCAGCATCGGCGACCTCGCCGCCGCCGACCCGGCGGCCCTGATCGCGCACTTCGGCGAAAACTACGGCATGTGGCTGCACGCGGCGGCGCACGGCCGCGACGAGCGGCCGGTGGTCACGTACAGCGAGCCGAAGTCGCTGAGCCGCGAGACGACTTTCGAGCGCGACCTGCATCCGCGCGCCGACCGCATCGCACTGGGCGCCATCTTCACGCGGCTGTGCGAGCGCGTCGCCGACGACCTGCATGCCAAGGGCTACGTGGCGCGCAGCATCGGCGTCAAGCTGCGCTACGACGACTTCCGCATCGTCACGCGCGAACTGACGCTGCCGGCGCACACCGACGATGCCGCCACGATCCGCCGTGCCGCGGGCCAGTGCCTGAAGCGCAACGTGCCGCTCGACCGGCGGCTGCGGCTGCTGGGCGTGCGCGCGGGAACGTTGTGCCGCGCCGAGGATGTCGAGGCGATGGAGGAATCGGCAGCGAACGGCGGCACGCTGCCGCTGTTCTGAGCTTCCGGTCAGCCGGCGGCGGCCGGTTTCTGCGCCTTCAGCGGCGCCCGTAGCAGCTTGTCGAAATCGCGCGGCGCGACGTACTGGAGCAGCTCCTTGCGCTTGGCGTCGACGAGGATGTCGAGCCCGCGCTGCGGATAAAGCAGGTGGGTCTGGGTCTCGGACATGGCGATGCGCTCGGCCGGCTCGCCGAAGCGCTGCACGACGGCCGCGTCGTCGAGCGAGAGCGCCGGGATCACGCTGATGGCGCGGATCGGCATGCGCTCGATGGCGGCAAGGTCGTCGGCATGCAGGTGCATGCGCCGCGTCGCGTTGGCGCTTTCCATGTACTCGCTGTCAGCCGAGCGCTCGCGCATCGAGGCGACGGTCTGCGGCGCGGCGTCGAGCGTGACGACGAGTTTCGCCGTGACGAAGCCGAGGGAGACGTTGTCGTAGTAGCCCTCGAGCATGCCGGTTTCTCCGGGGGCGGCGAGGATGCCGACGTCGATGTCGGCGCCGAAGCGCTGCTTGACGTCGGCCAGCGTGCTGGTGCCGGGCTGCAGGCCGAACACACGGCTGCCGCCGGTGCCGTCGGCCTCCACCTGCCAGGGCAGCGAGGATTCGGCGGATTCGCCGGGGCCGCCAGCCGGGACGAAGAACGGCAGGACCAGCGCGAGGACGACGATGGCAATGAGGATGCCGGCAAGCTTCATGGAGACTCCGGGGGAACGCGGCGGCGACTCGAAGTCGCCGCGCTGGCGAGGCCCGGATTCTAGCGCGACGGCATCATGATCCGGACGCCCGCGGGCGTCCGGGCCGCGCGGCGATCAGTCGAGAACGACCTTCCGCTCGACGTCGCCGGCCTTGGTGAGGGTCCACTCGACCATCGATCCGTCATAGAGTTTCGCCTGCTTGTTGCCCATCAGCTCGCTCGAGACGAACCAGCCGATCGACGCCAGGTGGCCGGTGTTGCAGAAGTTGAGCTGCTCGCCGCTGGTCGGCACGTTGGCGATCTTGTAGAGCTTCTCGAGCTGGGCCTTGTTGCGGAACAGCCCGCCGCCGTTCTCGGTCGTCCATACGCTCGGCAGGCTGCGCGCGCCGGGCAGCGTACCGTTCTGGGAGGCCTTCGGATTGCGGTTGATGCCGACGAACTGGTCCTCCGGCCGGCTGTCGACGAGCAGCACGCCCGCCGCGATGGCCTTCCTGACGTCGTCGGCGCTCGCGACCATGTCCATGCGCGGGCTGGCGACGAAGACCTTGGGGGTCGTCTTCGCCGGACCGGCCTCGATCGGATTCGTCTTGTCCTTGGTCCACGCCTTCATGCCGCCGTTGAGGATCGAGACCTTGTCGTGGCCGAGGACCTTGAAGGTCCAGTAGATGCGCGTCGCCCACCCCATGTCACCGTAGTTCTCGCCCGGCGCGACGAGGACGACGTGGCTGTCGTTGCCGACGCCGAGGCTGCCGATGTGCGCGACGAGCTTGTCGAGGTTGGACGGCAGCATGTCGGGCACCTTGTCAGTGCGCTCCTCGCGCCAGCCGGACTTGGCGAAATCGGTGTTGGCCGCGCCCGGGACGTGCGCCTGCGCAAAGTCGGCGGGTTTCTGCACCTGGACGACGACGACGCCGGGATTGCCGAGGTTGGCTTTCAGCCATGCGACGTCGACGAGCGGTTCGGACGCGAAGGCATTGGCGACGACGCCGAGGGCGACGACGATGCCGGCGCAGAGGCGCCTGAGCGATATCTTGTTGTTCATTTCCTGTCTCCTTTGGTCGGGGTGTGTGCCGCAAGCGCGGCGGCGCCAACCTGCGATTTTCGGGTCGATCGCTTGGGCATGACGCGACGGCCATCATAGCCGAGACGCTGCCGGGAGACGAGGGCACCGCCCTTCTGGCGGCGCGGAAATCAGGCGGCGACTGCCTGCGCTACTTCCGCCTCCGGCGGCTGCGCCATGTGCCGCGACGCGATCGTCCGGATCGCGCGCTCGACGCGCGCATTCGGCTGGAGCTGCAGCCACGGCAGGCACTCGGCGAGGTTGAGCGCAATGCCGACCTTGTGCTCCTTCGCGATCGGCTGCTCGCACTGGCGCTGCAATTCGGCGGCGCATGCCGCCTCCGGGCTGCCCGGGGGGGCCAGTTCGCGCACGACCAGCGCGACGACGAGAAGGTCGGTCTGGTGCTGATCGGAAAACCAGGGCTCACCGATGGCCGTCAGGGCGACGAGCGCGGGGAGTTCGGTCTTCGTCCGGTTCTTGATACCGAGCGGAAGGACCGCTGCCTGCCTGGACGTGGCTTTGCGCATGAAAGTCTCCGGCAAAGAATGCCGCTCTTCTGGACGCTGGCGGCAATATCTGTCTGGGTGCCCGTGGTGCGGGCGCTTCGCACCCATCGTTCCGGGTGCTCGACGATCATGTTGCACGCTTCGTGCCAGGCAACGAAGCGACGTGCTACTTCGGCTTGCGCGCCACGAGGCCGATCAGGGCCGAACGCCCCTTGTGTCCGATGCCTTCGGCGATGTCGTCCTCGTACTCGACGAGTTCATCGATCGTCCAGTCGGCGAAGGCGGCGCGCAGCAACTCGGCCGTGTAGAGGTTCTCGACCGCCGAAGGCCCTCCGGTGCGGTATTCGAGCTGCTTCGGCGTATAGCCTTGCAGCAGGATGCAGCCGCCGGGACGCGTCGCGCGCTTGAGCGCCGCGAACTGCCGCTCGCGCTGCGTGGGGCCGACGAACTGGATGAAGATGCCGACCACCCAGTCGAAGGCCGCGACGAACTCGGCCGGCGGCCAGTCGGACGCGAGCATGTCGGCGACGATGAAGCGGACCTCGGCACCGCACCCCGCCGCCATGCGCTTCGCCTTTTCGACGCCGACGGGGGAGATTTCAACCGCCGTGACGTCGAGGCCCTGCTGCGCGAGCCACACGGAGTTGCGGCCTTCGCCGTCGGCAACCGACAGGGCGCGGGCGCCGTCGGCGAACAGCGCCGCTCGACGCGCGAGGAAGCGGTTCGGCTCGGTGCCGAACAGGTAGTCGTCACCTGCACCGCGGTAACGCTCGCTCCATATGGCTTCCTGGTTCATGACCTTCCCCGAAAAAAACTGCGTCCTTCAGTCGGCCGGCGCCAGCAACGCCCGCTGCGCCTCGTCGAGATAGCACCAGCGGCCCTCTTCCAACGCCAGCGACTCGAGCGTCAGCCGGCCGATCATCGTTCGCCGCAGCGCGACGCAATGGTTGCCGGCGGCGGCGAGCATGCGCTTGACCTGGTGGTACTTGCCCTGTTCGAGGGCGATCTCGAGGTCGTGCTCGCCGATCTGCCGCGCCTTGCCCGACAACGGCTCGGGCTCGTCGATCAGCTTCACGCCGCCTTCCAGTTGCGCGATCAGTGCCGGCGTCACCGGCGCATGGGTGGTCGCGACGTAGATCTTGGGCACGTGGCGCCTGGGCGACGACTGCGCGTGGATGAAGGCGCCGTCGTCGGACAGCAGCAGCATGCCCGTCGTGTCGTGGTCGAGACGGCCGACCGGCTGTACGTCGCGTTGGCGGAACTGTTCCGGCAGCAGTGTCAGCACGCTCGGGTGGTGGCTCGGCTTGCGTGAGCACTCGACGTTGGGCGGCTTGTTCAGGGCGAGGTAGACGAACTCGCGATAGGTCCACGGTTCGCCGCGAACCGTGAAAGACAGGCCGTCGGTGTCGAAACCCGCGTCCGGGTCGTCAACGATGCGACCATCTACGGCGACGTCGCCGCCGCGGACCAGCAGGCGGCATCCCTTGCGAGTACCAAAGCCCTGCGACTGCAGGATCCTGTCGAGCGTCAGCCGTTTCACTGCGCTTCGTTGCCGTCCTTCGGGTCCCCGCCTGCCGGCTGGTCCTGCGAGGCGTCCGGCGGCGTGCCGTCGCCCTGCTCCGGGGTCTTTTCGAGCTTGCGCTTCAGCTTTTCCTCGCGCTTCGCCTTCTTTTCGAGTTCTTTCTTGCGCTTTTCAAATTGGAAATTTGGCTTGGCCACTTGTGTCCTCTCGCGATATTCAGGTGTTCGTTGACGTGAAAAACCGGTGTTCCATTTCTTCGAGTCCCACGGTGCGCAGCAGTTCGCGCAGGCGCTCGGCGGGACGGCGGCGCGGCAGGTCCTTGTAGCGCGCCACGATGAGTTCGTTCTTCATCGAGTGCTCCCAGCCGACCAGTTCGGTGACGGTGACCTGGTAGCCGTGGGCCTCCAACTGCAGGCAGCGCAGCACGTTCGTGAGCTGGCTGCCGAACTCGCGCGTGTGCAGCGGATGCCGCCAGAGTTCGACCAGCGCGCTTCCGGCCAGCGCCAGCCCCTTCTTCTTTCGCAACTCCGCCGCCACTTCGGCCTGGCAGCATGGCACGACGACGACGAAGCGGGCCTGCTTGGCGAGCGCGAAACGTATCGCGTCGTCGGTCGCGGTATCGCAGGCGTGCAGCGCCGTGACGATGTCGGCCTGCGCCGGCAGAAGGTCACTGGCGATCGAGTCGGCCACGGAAAGGTGGAGGAAGGACATCCGGTCGAACCCGAGCCGCTGCGCCAGCGCGCGCGACTTTTCCACCAGTTCGGCGCGGGTTTCGATGCCGTAGATGCGCGAGCCGTCGGCGCGCGACTTGAAGAACAGGTCGTAGAGAATGAAGCCAAGATAGGACTTTCCGGCACCGTGGTCCACCAGATGGACGTCGCCCTTGTCGTGCCGGATCTCCTCCAGCAGGGGCTCGATGAACTGGTAAAGGTGGTAGACCTGCTTCAGCTTGCGCCGGCTGTCCTGGTTCATGCGGCCGTCGCGCGTCAGGATGTGGAGCTCCTTCAGCAGTTCCAGCGACTGGCCGGGGCGGATTTCGTTGGCGCCTTCAGCCATTGGTGCGCCGCCCTTCCGGTTGCACCTTCTGGTAGGCGGCGAGAAGCTGCCGGTGCAGTTCACAACCGTCGAGCCGGGTGCCCGGCGCGTGCAGTCCGAAGAAGCGCTGCTCGCCTCGAAGCAGGGCTTCGGCCTGTTCGAGCGCGGCAGCGCCGTAGAGGTGTTCGAGCGCACTGCGCGCCGGCGTCGAGCCTTCCTGCAGCAGGGCTTCGACGCAGCGATAGGCGCGCCGGCGCTCGGGAGAAAGCTGCTCGAAGTGGCGTGCCCAGTCGCAGCCCTCGCGCGTCGCCTCGGCGTCGCCGCAAGCCAGCGCCAGCAGCGTCTTGAGTTCGCCCACGCGCAGGTCTTCCCAGAGCGAGCCCGCATCCGGCGCGAGCCCGATGAGCCCCGCCACCGGACGCTGGTCGGCGATCCCGCGTTCGTTCAGGGCGTCGAGCAGCTGCGCGCATTCGTCGTCGTCGAGTTGCGGCAGGCGCAGGATGGCCTCGCGCAGGTCGTTGGCGACGCTGTTGTTCTCCCATTCGAGCTCGTCGACAGGGTAGATCTCCGACATGCCCGGTACCAGGATGCGGCAGGCATAGACGCCGAGATGGGTGTAGTCGGCAACGTAGATGTCGTGGCCCATCTCGTGGATGCGCTCGACCAGCCAGGCGTGGTCGGCCGCAGTCGTGGTGTCGCTGAAGTTCCAGTCGGCGAAGGCGAAGTCCGGCTCGTCACCGAGGAAGTTCCAGCTCAGGACGCCGCTCGAATCGACGAAGTGGATTTCGAGGTTGGGCGCCGCGGCGATTTCCTCGAGGTCGAAGCCGGGCTCGGGGAAGCCGCCCAGCGCATCGAGGGCGCGTCCCTGCAGCAGTTCGGTGAGCGCGCGTTCGAGCGCGATCTCGACGCGCGGATGGGCACCGAAACTGGCGAAGCACCCGTGGTCCTGCGGGTGCAGCAGGGTCACGTTCATCACCGGATACAGGCCGCCCAGCGAGGCATCCTTGACCAGGATGCCGAAGCCGGCGGCGCGCAAGGCGGCGATGCCGGCGGCGATGCGCGGCCAACGCGCAATGACTTCGTCCGGCACGTCCGGCAGGCACAGCCCCTCGGCGATGATGCGGAACTTGACGTGGCGCTCGAATATCTCGGACAGCGCCTGGGCACGCGCTTCTTCGCGCGTGTTGCCGGCCGACATGCCGTTGCTGACGTAGAGGTTGCCGATGACATTGACCGGAAACCAGACGCGAGCGCCATCGCGCTGGCGCTCGAACGGCAGCGCGCAGATCCCGCGCTCGACATTGCCCGAATTCAGGTCGACCAGCGCGTTGGCGTCGATGCTCTGCTCCGGGTTGTAGAAGCGCTGCAACTCGGGCGTCAGCAGCTCGTCCGGCCATGCGCCATCCACTCCCGGCGCGAACCAGCGCTCGTCCGGGTAGTGCACGAAGCTGCGCCCCGTGATCGCGTCGCCAAGGTAGTAGTGGGTCCAGAAGTAGTTGCAGGAGAGGCGCTCGAAGAACTCGCCGAGCGCGCTCGCCATCGCCGCCAGCCGCGACGCGCCCTTGCCGTTCGTGAACAGCAGCGGACAGTCACGGTCGCGCACATGCACCGACCAGATGCCGTCCACCGGATTCAGCCACGAGCGCTCCTCGACATGGAAGCCGAGGGCCGCCAAACGGCCCTGCATGGTGGCGATCGACGATTCGAGCGAGGCGTCCTTGCCGGCGATGCAGCTTTCGTTTTCCATCCGCGACACCTCGTCTGACTGCCCTGCCGGGGCCAAGGAATGAAAAAGGGTTTCAACCTTGCGGCTGAAACCCTTGGTATTGCTGGTCGGGGCGGCGGGATTCGAACTCGCGACCCCTTGCACCCCATGCAAGTGCGCTACCAGGCTGCGCTACGCCCCGACACGAGGCGCGCAGTATAGCAGGGCTACACCTTCGTGCGCCGTTCAGGCGCGCAGAAATTCGATGATGCTGGCGAGTTCGGCACGCAGCGAGAGCGGCGTGAGCATCGCGTTCACCGGCGGCGTCTCGCGCACGACGTCGGTGGTTGCCTTGGCTGGCGCTTCCTCCAGACGGTTGCGCGCGCCGCTGATGGTGAAGCCTTCCTGATAGAGCAGTTCGCGGATGCGGCGCACCAGCAGGACTTCGTGATGCTGGTAGTAGCGGCGGTTGCCGCGGCGCTTTACCGGCCGCAGCTGCGTGAATTCCTGCTCCCAGTAGCGCAGCACGTGCGGCTTGACGCCGCAGAGCTCGCTGACTTCGCCGATGGTGAAGTAGCGCTTCGCCGGAATCGGCGGCAGCTCTTCCTTACTGGGCGTGTGCGTCGCCATGGAGTTCGAGGGTCTCGACCGTGGACTTGAGCTTCTGGCTGGCGTGGAAGGTGACTACGCGGCGTGCGGTGATCGGGATCTCTTCGCCGGTCTTGGGGTTGCGGCCCGGACGCTGCGGCTTGTCGCGCAGCTGGAAGTTTCCGAAGCCGGAAAGCTTGACGCTGTCGCCCTTTTCGAGGGAGGTGCGCACCTCCTCGAAGAAGGCCTCGACCATGTCTTTCGCTTCGCGCTTGTTGAGCCCGACCTTTTCGAACAACAGGTCGGCGAGTTCCGCCTTGGTCAGCGTCATTGTCATTCCCCGGAGCTTCTTATTGGCGCAGCGTGGCGCCGAATTCCTTGCCTGCGGCTTCGACCAGCCGGACCATGGCGGCGTCGACTTCCTCATCCGCCAAAGTGCGCGCAGTATCTTGCATAACTACCCGGAACGCAAGGCTTTTCTTGCCTTCCGGCAGCCCCTTGCCCTGGAAAACGTCGAACAATTCGATGCCGCGCACGCCCGTCACGGCGGCGCTGCGCATGACGTCGAGCAGGGGCTGAAGCGGCTGTTCCTGCGCAACCACGAGCGCGAGGTCGCGCGTCACCGAGGGGAAGCGCGAGACCGTTTCGTAAGCCGGCATCGGCCGCGCGAGCAAGGCGTCGAGTTCAATCTCGAACACGACCGGCGCTGTGCCGAGTTCGTACTTCTGCACCCACAGCGGATGCAGTTCGCCGAGCACGCCGATCGGCAGTTCGTCGAGGATCACGCTGGCTGCGCGTCCGGGATGCAGTGCCGGGTGCTGTGTCTTTTCGAAGCGCAGCGTGCGGCCGCCGAACAGGGCCTCGAGGTCGCCCTTGAGGTCGTAGAAATCGACCTTGCGCGTGGCGTCGCCCCACTGCTCCGGGCTGGCGCCACCGGCGGCGAGCGCAGCAAGGCGCAAGGGCTGGCGGAAACCGGAAACGACGTCCGCGGCGGCATCGCGCAGGAAACAGCGGCCGACTTCGAAGGCACGCACGCGGTCGCACTGGCGCTTGCGGTTGGCGACGAGAGTGCCGACGAGGCCGCCGATCAGGTTCGTGCGCATGACGCCCATCTGGCTGGCAATGGGGTTGGCGAGGCGGATCGGCGAGGCGTTGCCGGCGAAGTCGGCTTCCCACGCGGCTTCGACGAAGCTGAAGTTCACGACCTCATGGAAGCCGCGTGCGGCCATCAGGCGACGCGCCTGCATCGGCGTGCGGCGCGTCTCGGCGACCGGCAGCATGGCGAGGCGACCGTGCGGCGGTACGGCGGGAATGTTGTCGTAGCCGTGCAGGCGGGCGATTTCCTCGATCAGGTCTTCCTCGATCGCCATGTCGAAGCGGTGCGACGGCGGCGTGACGATGAAATCGCCGCCCTTGCGCTCGAAGGGGAAACCGAGGCCCTGCAGGATCTTCTCGACTTGCGCTGCGTCGAGCGCGATGCCGAGCACGCTGGCGGCGCGGGCGCTGCGCAGCGTGATGGGCGCGCGCGTGGGCAGCTTGTCGGCAGCGACGGTTTCGACGACGGGCCCGGGCTTGCCGCCGCAGATGTCGACGATCAGTTGCGTCGCGCGTTCGATGGCACGGCGCTGAAGCTCGAAATCGACGCCGCGCTCGTAACGGTAGGAGGCGTCGGACGAAAAGCCGAGCGCCCGCGCCTTGCCGGCGATCGCGTCGGGCGCGAAAAAAGCGCTCTCGAGGAACAGATCGGTGGTGGCGTCGGTGATGCCGCTGTGCTCGCCGCCCATGATGCCGGCCATGGCGAGCGCTTTCGACTCATCGGCGATCAGCGCGGTGTCCGCGGACGGTGCAACGGTCTGCTCGTTGAGCAGCAACAGCTTCTCGCCGGCCTGCGGGTAACGGACATGAATCGCACCGGAAAGCTGGGCATCGTCGAAGGCATGCAGCGGCTGCCCGAGTTCGAGCATGATGTAGTTGGTGACGTCGACGAGCGCGGAGATCGAGCGCACGCCGCAGCGCTCGATGCGCTGCTTGATCCAGTCCGGCGTCGGCGCCTTGGCATTCACGCCGCGCACGATGCGGCCGCAGTAACGCGGGCAGGCGGCGGAGGCATCAAGGACGACAGCGCGCTTGTCGTCATGAACGGCCGGCACGGGCTCGATCGCCGGCAGCTTGAGCGGCGCGCCGGTCAGCGCGGCGACTTCGCGCGCAATGCCGGACAGCGACAGGCAGTCGGCGCGGTTCGGCGTCAGCTTGAGGGTGATCAGCGTGTCATCGAGGTTCAGGTAGTCGCGCACGCTCTTGCCGAGCGGCGCGTCGGCCGGCAGCGGCATCAGGCCGCCATGGTCCTCCGAGAGGCCGAGTTCGCGCGCCGAGCACAGCATGCCGAAGCTCTCGACGCCGCGCACCTTGGCGCGCTTGATCTCGATGCCGGGCAGCTTGGCGCCGACGAGCGCGCAAGGGACGAGCATGTCGGGCGCGACATTGGGCGCACCGCAGACGATCTGCAGGACGCCGTGCTCGCCGGTGTCGACCTTGCAGAGCTTGAGCTTGTCGGCGTCGGGATGCTTTTCGGTCGACAGCACGCGGGCGACGACGATGTTCGAGAAGGCCGGGGCGACGGGCTTCGTCTCCTCGACCTCGAGGCCGGCCATGGTCAGCAGGTGGCAGAGCTCTTCCGTCGACAGCGGCGGATCGACGAGGGCGCGCAGCCAGGATTCGGGAAATTGCATGATTCGGCTCCGCGCTCAGTGGAACTGCGAGAGGAAACGCAGGTCGCCTTCGAAGAACAGGCGCAGATCGTCGATGCCATAACGGAGCATGGTCAGGCGATCGGGGCCCATGCCGAAGGCGAAGCCGGTGTACTTCTCGGGATCGATGCCGCCGAAGCGCAGCACGTTCGGATGCACCATGCCGCAGCCGGCGATCTCGAGCCAGCGGCCTTCGAGCGCGCCGCTCATGAAAGCGACGTCGATCTCGGCCGACGGCTCAGTGAAGGGGAAGAAGGACGGACGGAAGCGGACCTTCAGATCGTCGCTCTCGAAGAAGCGGCGCAGGAAGTCGGCGACGATGCCCTTCAGGTCGGCGAAGCTCACGTTCTCGCCGACCCACAGACCCTCGACCTGATGGAACATCGGCGAATGCGTGGCGTCGGAGTCGACGCGGTAGACGCGGCCCGGGGCGATGACGCGGATCTCGGGCATGCGCTCGAGGTGCTTGTGCTTCTCGACATGGGCCAGCATGTGGCGCACCTGCACCGGACTGGTGTGCGTGCGCAGCAGCACGTCCTCCTGCACCCTGCCCGCTTCGTCGAGCAGGTAGAAGGTGTCGTGCATCGAACGCGCCGGATGGTTCTCGGGCGTGTTGAGCGCGGTGAAGTTGTGCCAGTCGGTCTCGATCTCGGGGCCGTCGGCGACCTCGAAGCCGATCGAGCGGAACAACTGCTCGATGCGGTCGAGCGTGCGCATCACCGGATGCAGCGTGCCGACGCTCTGCTTGCGGCCAGGCAGCGTGACATCGAGCGCCTCGGCGGCGAGTTGCGTGGCGAGTTGCGCATGGCGCAGCGCTTCGCGGCGTGCGGTCAGCGCGGCCTCGACTTTTTCCTTGGCGACGTTGATGGCAGCGCCGGCGGCCTTGCGCTCTTCGGGTGCCAGTTTGCCGAGCCCCTTGAGCAGCGCCGTCAGCGAGCCGTCCTTGCCGAGGTAGCGCGCCTTCGCTTCTTCAAGCCGCGCCGGTTCTCCGGCGGCGGCAAATTCGGCCGAAGCCGAGGCGACGAGTTGATCGAGATTTTCCATTGGATCGACAATTGAAAAAGGAGGCCGCAGCCTCCTTTTCCGGAAGTACCGTCTGTTACTGGAGCTTGGCCTTGGCCTGGTTCGCGAGCGCGGCGAAAGCCGGCTTGTCGAACACTGCCAGATCGGCCAGCACCTTGCGGTCGACCTCGATGGACGCCTTCTTCAGGCCGTTCATCAGCGTGCTGTACTTGAGACCCAGCTCGCGGGCGGCAGCGTTGATACGGGCAATCCAGAGCGCACGGAACTGACGCTTGCGCTGGCGACGGTCACGGTACTGGTATTGGCCCGCCTTCATCACCGCTTCTTTGGCGATGCGATAGACGGTAGAACGACGGCCGCGGTAACCCTTGGCCTGGACGAGAATCTTCTTGTGGCGCGCGCGCGCCGTTACACCGCGTTTGACTCTAGGCATGGTGTCGGCTCCTTAAGCGTTCGGAAGCATCGCGCGCACGGACTTGACGTCGGACGCGTGGATGTCCTGCACGCCGCGCAACTGGCGCTTGCTCTTGGTGGTTTTCTTGGTGAGGATGTGGCGCTTGAACGCGCACGAGCGCTTGATGCTGCCGCTGCCACGCACTTTGAAGCGCTTGGCGGCACCGCTCTTCGTCTTCATCTTCGGCATCGAAGATCTCCTTATGACACGGTAGCCAGGTGTTCCCCGCCTCGGGGATGCTTGATGACCTGCAACCGCTTGTTTCGCCGCACCGTCGCCGGCGCGGAGCGAATTCTTTCTATTTGACCTGCTTCTTGGTCGGCGCGATCACCATGACCAACTGCCGGCCTTCCATCTTCGGGAACTGCTCTACCGTTCCCACTTCCTCGAGATCCGCCTTGATACGCTCCAACATGCGGATACCGAACTCCTGGTGCGCCATCTCGCGCCCGCGGAAACGCAGCGTGATCTTCGCCTTGTCGCCGTCCTGGAGAAACTTGATCAGGTTGCGCAGCTTGATCGAGTAGTCGTTGTCGTCGGTACCCGGCCGGAACTTCACTTCCTTGACCTGGATCTGCTTCTGCTTCAGCTTCGCATCGTGGGCGCGCTTCGCCTCCTGATACTTGAACTTGCCGAAGTCCATGATCTTGCAGACCGGCGGCGCCGCGAGCGGCGCGATTTCCACCAGATCGACACCAGCCTCTTCCGCCAACGCCAGCGCCTGTCGCACCGGCACGATTCCCAGTTGTTCACCTTCGATACCGACCAGACGAACTTCCGGGGCGGTGATTTCCTCGTTGAGGCGCTGCGTCTTCTCCTGAGCTATGGTGCGTTTCTCCAAAAAAATAAAAAATCAGCCTGCCGCCCGCTTGCCGGCACGTTCCGCCAGCAGTCGTTCGATCAAGCCATCAGGGGACATCTGCCCAAGGTCCTGATTGCCCCGGGCACGTACTGCGACCAACCCGTCGGCCTTTTCCTTGTCGCCGATCACGACGAAATAAGGCCGCTTCAGCAAACTATGTTCGCGGATTTTATAGCTTATCTTCTCGCCGCGCAAATCGGTTTCCACGCGCAACCCGACCGCACGCAGCTTATTCGCCACACCTTCGGCATAGTCCCTCTGCGCCTCGGAGATATTCATGACCACGACCTGAACCGGGGCTAGCCACAAGGGCAGTGCGCCGGCGTGGTTCTCGATCAGGATGCCGATGAAGCGCTCGAGCGAACCAAGGATCGCGCGGTGCAGCATCACGGGCGTGTAGCGGGTATTGTCGTCGGCGACGTATTCGGCGCCGAGGCGGCCCGGCATCGAAAAATCGACCTGCATGGTGCCGCACTGCCAGGAGCGGCCGATCGCATCCTTGATGTGGAACTCGATCTTCGGGCCGTAGAACGCACCCTCTCCCGGTAGTTCCTCCCACGCCAGGCCGCCGGCTTTCAACGCCTCGCGCAGTGCATGCTCGGCCTTGTCCCACGCCTCGTCGGTGCCGACACGGCTCTCGGGACGCAGCGCCAACTTGACGGCGACGTCGGTGAAACCGAAGTCCGCATAGACCTTGCGGACCAGGGCGTTGAAAGCAGTGACCTCGGGCTGGATCTGGTCTTCCGTGCAGAAGATGTGGCCGTCGTCCTGGGTGAAGCCGCGCACGCGCATGACGCCATGGAGCGCGCCCGACGGCTCGTTGCGATGGCAGGATCCGAACTCGCCGTAGCGTAGCGGGAGGTCGCGGTAGGAGCGCACGTCGGTGTTGAAAATCTGCACGTGGCCTGGGCAGTTCATCGGCTTGATCGCGTAGTCGCGGCTCTCGGACTCCGTGGTGAACATGTTGGCCTTGTAGTGCTCCCAATGGCCGGATTTCTCCCAGAGCGTGCGGTCGAGGATCTGCGGGCAGCGCACTTCCTGGTAGCCGTTCTCGCGGTAGACGCGGCGCATGTACTGCTCGATCTCCTGCCACACGGTCCAGCCGTGCGGGTGCCAGAAGACGAGACCCGGCGCCTCTTCCTGCAGATGGAACAGGTCGAGCGCGCGGCCGAGCTTGCGATGGTCGCGCTTCTCGGCCTCCTCGAGCATGTGCAGGTAGGCGTCGAGTTCATCCTTCTTCGCCCAGGCGGTGCCGTAGATGCGCTGGAGTTGCTCGTTCTTGGCATCGCCGCGCCAATAGGCGCCGGCCACCTTCATCAGCTTGAAAGCCTTGAGCTTGCCCGTCGAGGGCACGTGCGGGCCGCGGCAGAGGTCGATGAAATCGCCCTCGCGGTAGAGGCCGATCGCCTGGTCGGCGGGAATCGCCGCGATCAACTCTGCCTTATAGTGCTCGCCGATGGACTTGAAGAAGTCGACTGCCTTGTCGCGCTCCCATTCCTCGCGCGTGATCGGGAAGTCCTTCTTCGCCAGCTCGGCCATGCGCTGCTCGATGGCGGCGAGATCCTCGGGCGTGAACGGGCGCTTGTAGGCGAAGTCGTAGTAGAAGCCGTTTTCGATCACCGGCCCGATGGTCACCTGCGCCTCGGGGAACAACTCCTTGACCGCGTAGGCCAGGAGGTGCGCCGTCGAGTGGCGGATGATCTCGACGCCGTCGGCGTCCTTCTCGGTGACGATCGCAAGCTGCACGTCGCGATCGATGCGATGCGAGGTGTCGACGAGCCTGCCGTCGACCTTTCCCGCCAGCGCCGCCTTGGCGAGGCCGGCGCCGATGGATGCGGCGACCTCGGCTACGGTGAGTGGCTGCGGATACTCTCGTTTCGACCCGTCGGGCAGTGTTACGACCGGCATGCTGCAAGCTCCAGAAAAGGAACAGGGCGCACACATTGCATTCAATATGGGCGCCCTGTCTTCGGAATTTGGTAGGCGCGATTGGACTCGAACCAACGACCCCCACCATGTCAAGGTGGTGCTCTAACCAGCTGAGCTACGCGCCTGCAAAACGAGGCGCGGATTCTACATGAATCGCGCCTCGCGTCAAACATTTTAAGAACGAATTACGCGCTGAGCGCCTGCTTGATCTGCTCCAGCGTCGACTGGTCGTCGATCGTCGTCAGGTCGCCCGGATCGCGGCCCTCGGCGAGGGCCTGGATCGAGCGCCGCAGCATCTTGCCGGAGCGCGTTTTCGGCAGCCCCGAAACGAAATGCACGCGCTTCGGACGCGCGATGGCGCCGAGGCTGTCGTCGACCGTCTTCTTCACTTCCTTCTCGAGCGCCTCGCGCAACTCAGGCGTGGCGATGCGCGCCGGATCCTTGACGACGGCGAAGGCGACCGGCTCCTGACCCTTCAACTGATCGGCGACGCCGACGACGGCCACTTCGGCGATCGCGCTGTGGCCCTGCACCGCCTCCTCGATCTCGCGCGTACCGAGCCGGTGGCCGGCGACGTTGATGACGTCGTCGGTCCGGCCAAGGATGAAGTGGTAGCCCTCGTCATCCTTGATGCCCCAGTCGAACGACGAGTAGACCAGCGGCTCCTTGAACAGGCTGAAATAGGTGCTGACGAAGCGCTCGTCCTGACCCCACACCGTCGACAGGCAGCCGGGCGGCAGCGGCGGCGCGACGCCGACGATGCCCTTCTCGTTGGCGTTGCACTCGGTGCCGTCCTCGCGGAATATCTTGAGGTTGAAGCCGAACACCGGGAAGCTCGGCGTGCCGAACTTGATCTTGGTGTCCTCGACACCGCGGACGGTCGAGAGCATCGGCCAGCCGGTCTCCGTCTGCCAGTAGTTGTCGATCACCGGAAGCTTCAGCGCATCCATGATCCATTCGTGCGTCGGCTGGTCGAGCGGCTCGCCCGCGAGGAACAGGTGCTTGAGCGACGACAGGTCGTGCTTCTTCAGGTAGGCCGGATCCTGCTTCTTCAGCACGCGGATCGCGGTCGGCGCCGAGAACATCACGTTGACCTTGTACTTCTCGACCAGTTGCCACCAGATGCCGGCGTCGGGACGAATCGGCGTGCCTTCATACATCACCGTCGCCATGCCGGCGATCAGCGGACCGTAGATGATGTAGCTGTGGCCGACGACCCAGCCGATGTCCGAGGTCGAGAACATCGTCTCGCCCTCGCCGCCGACGAAGATGTGCTTCATCGACGCGGCCAGCGCCACGGCGTAGCCGCCGGTATCGCGCTGCACGCCTTTCGGCTTGCCGGTGGTGCCCGACGTGTAGAGGATGTAGGACGGCTCGCTCGATTCCATCCAGACGCAATCCACCTGAGCATCCATGTGCTGGGCGCGCAGCGTCGCATAATCGACGTCGCGACCGGCGACCTTCGCGAAGCCCTTGTCGATGCCGCGATCGACCATCAGCACCTTCTCGGGCGGGAACTCGGCGAGATTGCAGGCTTCGTCGAGCAGGTGCTTGTAGTGCACGCCCTTGCCGCCACGCATGCCGGCGTCCGAAGAGACGATGAGCTTCGGCTTGGCGTCGTCGATGCGCGTCGCCAGCGAGCCGGAGGCGAAGCCGCCGAACACCACCGAGTGGATGGCGCCGATGCGTGCGCAGGCAAGGATGGCGAAGGTCGCTTCGGCGATCATCGGCATGTAGATCAGCACGCGGTCGCCCTTGGTGACGCCGAGCGATTGCATGATGGCCGCCATGCGCATGACTTCCGTCTTCAATTCGGCGAAGCTGTAAATCTTTTCTTCGTTGGTCTCGGTCGAGACGTAGATCAGCGCGCGATCGTTGGGACGCTTCGCCGCATGACGGTCGACGGCGTTGTAGCAGAGGTTGGTCTCGCCGCCCGAGAACCATTTGACGAACGGCGGCTTCGAGTAGTCGCAAATCTTCTGCGGCGGCTTGTGCCAGTCGATCAATTGCGCCTGCTCGCTCCAGAAGGCGTCGGGCTGATCGATCGAACGCTGGTAGAACTCTTTGTAAGTCGTCATGAATACTCCCTCTGTGTTGTTCGTCAGCCGGCGATATCGACGACGACGCGTCCCTTGATGCGGGACTTGATGAAATCGTCGAACACGCCAGGCAGTTCGTCGAAGGCAATGGTGCGCGTGAGCTCCTCGAGGTGTGCCGGTTTCATGTCGGTGGCCAACCGGCGCCAGACCTCGGCGCGCAGCGGCATCGGGCAATTGACCGAATCGATGCCGAGCAGGCTGACGCCGCGCAGGATGAATGGGGCCACCGTCGTGTTGAAGGTCATGCTGGCGGCGAGGCCGACCGAGGCGAGCGTGCCGCCGATCTGCATGGTGCTGGCCATCCACGACAGCACGTCGCCGCCGAGGTTGTCGATCGCACCCGCCCACAGCGATTTGTCGAGCGGCTTGATCTTGGCCAGGTCGAGCGACTGGCGCAGCATCACTTCCTTCGCGCCGAGCCGCTTGAGGTAGTCGCCTTCCTGCTCTTTGCCCGTCAGCGCGACGATGTCATAGCCGAGGCGTGCAAGGATCTCGATGGCGATGCTGCCGACGCCGCCGGTGGCGCCCGAGACGACCATCGGACCGTTGGCCGGCTTGAGTCCGTCGTGCTCCATGCGCACGACCGCGAGGCCCGCCGTGAAGCCGGCGGTACCGAGCGACATCGCCTCCTTGAGCGTCAGGCCGGCGGGCAGCTTGAGCGCCCAGTCGGCCGGCACGCGGGCCTTCTTCGCATAGCCGCCGTGGTGGGCGACGCCGATGTCGTAGCTGGTGGCGATGACTTCGTCCCCGACGGCAAAGCGGGGGTCCGTGCTGTCGACGACCTTCCCGGCGAGATCGATGCCGCCGACGCAGGGATAGCGGCGAATGATGCGGCCGGCGCCGGTGGCGGCGAGCGCATCCTTGTAGTTGACGCTCGACCAGGCGACCTCGATGGTCAGTTCGCCGGGATCGAGCTGGGCGTCTTCCATGTCGACGAAGCGACTGGCGACCTTGCCCTCTTCCTGATGGATCATGTAAGCCTTGAAGCCCACGGCCGTTCCTCCGATGCTTTTCTTGTAGCCCGCCACGGCTGGGCGGATCGAGCGGAATTATACGCAGGAGAGCCTGACTTATGGCTTACGCGGAACCGGGTACAGGTTTACAGCCCGGCATGCCGGCGGCTATAGTCCGCGCCCATGTCGCTCGGGATTTCCATCGTCAAACGCCTTGCCGCGCTGGCACTCGCAGCGTGCTGTGTCGGCGCACGGGCCGATGAAGCGGCACCGCCCGAGAAGGGGCTCGTCGAGCGAGTCGCGTCGGCGTCGGTGGATGGCATCCAGCAGACCCTCGAGAAGGCGCTGGATCTCATCGGTATCCGTTATCGCCGCGGCGGAACCTCTCCCGAAACCGGCTTCGACTGCTCCGGGTTCGTCAGCCACGTGTTCCGCGAGGGGCTCGGCCTCTACCTTCCACACAACGCGAAGCAGATCAGCAAGACCGGCGAGACCGTCGCCAGGAAGGATCTCCAGCCGGGAGACCTCGTCTTCTTCAACACCATGCGGCGGGCGTTCTCTCACGTCGGCATCTATCTCGGCGACGACAAGTTCGTCCATTCGCCCCGCTCGGGCGGATCTGTCCGCGTCGAGAACATGAACGACAGCTACTGGCGCCAGCGCTTCAACGGCGCCCGTCGCGTCGCCACCGAGCAGTAACCCTCCTCCCCGCTTCTCCCCATGCACCGATGGCGGTGCTGTCGCACGCGACAGGCCCTCGCACGACTGTCGCACGCGCCTCCATTTCTTGTTGCGAATGACTTGCATTTGCGAATCGTTCTCAATAGAATGGGTCATCCAACACGGGAGGTGAAGATGAACCACGTATCGAAGATGTCTGTTTTTGCGATGATCTTTGCTGTTTCCGCAGCGGTCTGCGCCGAAGAAAAAGTGCTCAACCTGTACTCGGCACGGCACTACCAGACGGACGAAGCCCTGTATGCCAATTTCACCAAGCAGACGGGGATCAAGATCAACCGCATCGAAGCCAAGGAAGACGAACTCCTCGAACGCATCCGCAACGAGGCAGCCGCGAGCCCCGCCGACGTCTTCATCACGGTGGATGCCTCCCGGCTGGCCAAGGCCGACGAACTCGGCCTCTTCGCCCCGGTGAAGTCCCGCATCCTCGAGCAGAAGATCCCCGCCAACCTGCGCAGCCCGGACTGGTTCGCCTTCTCCACGCGAGCGCGGGTCATCATCCACAACAAGGACACGGTGGCCGCCGGCGACGTCCAGAACTATCAGGACCTGGCCAATCCGAAGCTGCGCGGGCAAGTCTGCTCCCGCTCGGGCAGCCACCCGTACAACCTCTCCCTGATGGCGTCGCTGATCGCCCATGACGGAGAAGCCAAGGCCGAAGAATGGGCACGCGGCGTCGTGGCCAACTTCGCGCGCGCGCCCAAGGGCGGCGACACCGACCAGATCAAGGCGGTCGCTGCCGGCGAATGCGGCGTTGCGGTCTCGAACACCTACTACCTTGTCCGCCTGCTCCGCTCCCAGAAGCCGGAGGACAAGAAGGCCATGGAGAAAATCGGCATCGTCTGGCCGAACCAGAAGACCACCGGCACCCACATCAACATCTCCGGCGGCGGCATGCTGAAAACAGCACCGCACAAGGAAGCGGCCGTCAAGTTCCTCGAATACCTCGCTTCGGACGAGGCGCAGCGCTACTTTGCCAACGGCAACAACGAATGGCCGGTAACCGGAGTCCGCGTCGACAACCCGGCGCTCGAATCGCTCGGAAAATTCAAGTCCGACGATCTTCCCGTCGCCACCCTGTCGAAAAACGCAGCTTCGGCCCAGAAGGTCTACGACCGCGCCGGCTGGAAGTAATGACGGGAGAAAGGCCGGTCAGCCGGCCTTTCCCTCATTCCCCCTCAATTTAAAAAACTTCCCGTTCGATATATATTAGAGGCGCGAATCGCCCCCCGCCCCCGACGATCGCCACACTGAAATCTCGGGGAGAAGGACGTGTCGGGAAATCGCGTCGCAGCCAATGACATCAGGGTCGGACACCCCTTGCCATGGGACGTCTTCGATGCCAGCGGCAAACTCCTGCTCCGCCGCGGCGCCGTCATCGACACCCAGCGTGCGCTCGACCGCCTGCTTGACGACGGCCTGTTCCTGAACGACGAGGCGCGCCGCGAACCACCTGCCGCCCCTCCACCCGAAGAAAAACCCAGCGCACTCCAATACCTGATCGACGCGCGCCGTCTTTGCGCGCCCCCAGGCCAGGACCTTGGCGCGATCCGCGACTTTCCGGCGCGCGTCCAGCGCATTGCCCAGCTCATCGACCTCGCGTGCCAGACCAAGCCCGAGGTCGCCATCGCCTCGATCCTGCTGATGCAGGACGACAGCTACGCGATGCGCCACCACATCAACACCGCGATCCTGTCCAACCTCATGGCGCGCGCGATGGCGATGCCCGCCACGGAAACCCGTTCGCTGACGGCCGCGGCGCTGACCATGAACATCAGCATGTACGAGATCCAGGACCAGCTCCACGAGGTCAAGACGCCGCTCAACGACCGCATCCGCGCCCTCATCAAGGCCCATCCGCTCCATGGCGAGCAGCGCCTGCGCAAGTACGGCGTCGAGGACGATTACTGGCTCAGGTGCGTACGGCAGCACCACGAATACGACAACGGCAGCGGCTATCCCGACGGCCTTGCCGGCCCGGACATCCATGTCGGCGCGAAGATCGTCGGGCTGGCCGACCGCTACTGCGCCCGCATCTCGATCCGTGCCTACCGGCCGACCCAGCCGCCCAACGTCGTGCTGCGCGATCTCTACATCCAGAAGGGCGCCGAGATCGACACCACGGTCGCCGCCTACCTGCTGCGCGTGCTCGGGCTCTATCCGCCGGGCACCATCGTGCGGCTGCGCAACTCGGAGATCGCCGTCGTCGTTGCCCCCACGGACAACGCCGACGCGCCCATCGCCTACGCCATGCTCGGCCAGAGCGGCGCCGCACTGAGCGTCCCGCTGCTGCGCAAGACCGTCCTCGAGGCCTACAAGATCCAGGACGTGCTGACGCTCGACAAGGTCGACTTCCCGATCCAGATGTCGCGCCTATGGGGCGATGACGCCCGACTCAACTGACTAGCAGCCGCTGGCTGCCTTGCCTTTGGCAATCTGCCGCGCCAGCACGAAAATCGGCAGCAGGCCGACGGCGACGATCGCCAGGGCCGCCGTCGACGCCTCGGCAAGGCGCTCGTCGGCCGCCAGCGTATAGGTCTGGGTCGCCAGCGTATCGAAGTTGAATGGCCGCATGACGAGCGTCGCCGGCAGCTCCTTCATGACGTCGACGAACACCAGCAGCGCCGCCGACAACACGCTGCCCGACACCAGCGGCAGATGCACGCGGCGCAAAGTCTCGGCCGGACTGCTGCCCAGGCTGCGCGCCGCTGCGTCGATGCTCGCGGTGATGCGGCCAAGCCCCGCCTCGACGGTCTGCAGGGCGATCGAAAGGAAGCGCGCCAGGTACGCATAGACCAGCGCCGAGATGCCGCCCGTCAGCAGCAGGCCCGGATGCGTGCCCGACGCCTGCTCCCAGAGAGCCGCCAGCCAGTGGTCGAGGCGCGTCACCGGAATCAGCACGCCGACGGCGATCACCGAGCCTGGCACCGCATAACCAAGCCCGACCAGCCGGTTCGCGACCTTCGGCCAGGCACTGCGCGCACCGCGTGCGCCGTAGGCGAGCAGAACGGCCAGCCCCGCCGCCAGCGTTGCCGCGAGCGCAGCCAGGACGAAGCTGTTGCGCGCCAGGATCCAATAGCGCTCGCCGAATTCGGCGTCGCCCTCGCCGAGCGCCATTTTCACCAGCAGCAGCGCCGGAAGGATGAAGCCGACCGTAAGCGGAACCATACAGCCGGCCGCGGCCAGAAACGCACGCAGCCCGAACAGCTCGCGTCGCCGCGCGCCGCGCTGGCCGCCACCGGCGTGGTAGCGCGCGCGGCCGCGCGACAGCCGCTCCATGGCCAGCAGCAGCAGGACGAAACCCAACAGGCAGGCAGCCAGTTGTGCCGCCGCGACACGGTCGCCGAGCGAAAACCACGCCCGGTAGATGCCGGTGGTGAAGGTGCCCACCGCGAAGTAGGCGACGGTTCCGTAGTCGGCCAACGTCTCCATCAACGCCAGCGCGACGCCGGCCGCGATCGCCGGCCGCGCCAGCGGCAGCGAGACGCGCGCGAAGGCCGCGAAATGCGACAGCCCCAGCACGCGTGCGGCATCCGCGAGCCCGGCGGCGCGTTCGATCAGCGCCGTGCGGACGAGCAGGTAGACGTACGGATAGAGCACGCAGGAGAACATCGCCACCGCGCCGCCGAGCGTGCGGACGTCCGGAAACCAGTAGTCGCCGCGCCGCCAGCCGAAGCTCTCGCGCAGCCACGTCTGCACCGGCCCCACGAACTGCAGGACGTCCGTGTAGGTGTAGGCCATGACGTACGCCGGCATCGCCATCGGCAGCAGCAGCGCCCATTCGAAGACGCGCCGGCCGGGGAAGTCGTAGAGCGAAACCAGCCACGCCGCGCCGGTGCCGATCGCGGCAACGCCGATGCCGACGCCGAGGCACAGCAACAGCGAATTCAGCACGTACTCGCCGAGGACCGTGTCCGCCATGTGCGACCAGGTGTTCGCCGTCCCGCCCGCAAACAGATTCACGCCGACCGACAACACGGGGAGCGCGACGATGGCGGCAACGATGAGGGAAAAGACAGCTAGAGGATGGCGCAAGATGACAAAGCCCGGGAGCGATCGGGGATGATTATAATTGAGACCAATTCTTATCTAGCCAAAACATGCCGATTCTCCGCTTCGATCGCGTCGACCACGCCTACGGCAGGCAAGCCGTCGTGCGCGACCTGTCGTTCGTCCTCGAGCCGGGCGAGATCAGCTGCCTGCTCGGCGCCTCGGGCTGCGGCAAGACGACGGTGCTGCGCCTGATCGCGGGATTCGAGGCACCGGCGCACGGCGAAATCCGCCTTCAGGACGAGCTCGTCGCCAGCGCGACGCGCCACGTTCCGCCCGAGAAGCGCCGCATCGGTATGGTGTTCCAGGACTATGCGCTATTCCCGCACCTGACCGTCGCCGCCAACATCGGCTTCGGCATGCGCGACGTGGACGAGCGCGAGCGCCGGCAGCGCGTCGGCGAACTCCTCGATCTGGTCGGCCTCGGCGGCCAGGGCGCCAAGTATCCCCATGAACTCTCGGGCGGCCAGCAGCAGCGCGTCGCGCTGGCCCGCGCGCTGGCGCCGCGGCCGCACCTGCTGCTGCTCGACGAGCCGTTCTCGAGCCTCGACGTCGAGCTGCGCGAGCGCCTGTCGCTCGAAGTGCGCGGCATCCTCAAGGCCACCGGCACGACGGCGATCCTCGTCACCCACGACCAGCACGAGGCCTTCGTCGTCGCCGACGTCGTCGGCGTCATGCGCGCTGGCCGCATCGAGCAGTGGGCCACGCCCTACGATCTCTACCACCGGCCGGCGACGCGCTATGTCGCCGACTTCGTCGGCCAGGGCGTGTTCCTGCCCGGCGAAGTGCTGACGCGCGAATCGGTGCGCGTCGAGCTCGGCGTGCTCGACGCCCACCTGCCGCTGGCATGCGGCGAGTCGTGCATGAGCTGCGGCAAGGATTGTCGCCTCGACGTGCTGCTGCGTCCCGACGACATCGTCCATGACGACGCCTCGCCCATGCTGGCCGAGGTCACGCGCAAGGCATTCCGCGGCGCCGAGTTCCTCTATACCCTGCGGCTGCCGTCGGGGGCCGAGGTGCTGTCGCTCGTGCCGTCTCACCACAACCACGCCATCGGCGAGAAGATCGGCATCCGCCTCGACGTGGACCACGTCGTCGCCTTCCCGCGCTGACGGCGCGTCGCATACACTGCCCGGCATGATCCCGTGGCTTCCGCCCGAGCCGGTGTTCCCTCCGCTCGAGACCGCGCTCGCCGAGCCCAACGGCCTGCTCGCCGCCGGCGGCGACCTCTCGCCGCACCGGCTGCTCGCGGCCTACTCGCGGGGGATCTTCCCCTGGTACTCGAAAGGCGAGCCGATCCTGTGGTGGAGCCCCGACCCGCGCATGGTGCTGTTCCCGGACGAGATCAGGATCAGCCGGTCCTTGGCAAGAACGCTGCGCAACAAGCCCTACGAAGCGCGCCTGGACACCGCCTTCTCCGAGGTCATGGCAGCCTGCGCCATCGCGCCGCGGGAAGGCCAGGCGGGTACCTGGATCACGCGCGAAATGCGCGCCGCCTACGAGCGGCTGCACGCGCTCGGCTTCGCGCACAGCGTCGAGACCTGGATCGACGGCAAGCTCGCCGGCGGGCTCTACGGCGTCGCCATCGGGCGGGCATTTTTCGGCGAGTCGATGTTCGCGCACGTCACCGACGCCTCCAAGATCGCGCTCGCCCACCTTGGCGCACAGTTGCGGCGCCTGGGTTTCGGCATAATCGACTGCCAGATGGAAACCGCACACCTCGCCTCGCTGGGCGCCCGCCCAATCCCGCGCGCCGAATTCCGCGCCCTGCTCGACCGGCTCGTCACCGACAACGTCGCCCCGGGGCGATGGCCGGCCGACGCCGTTGCCGACGCCTACCGCAAGGCCTGACCCATGGCCCACCTGCGCGACCTGCCGCCCTTCCCGCTGCTGCAGTTCTACGCCACGGCGCCCTACGGTTGCTCGTACCTGCCGGGACGCGTGGCACGCTCGCAAGTCGCGACGCCGACGCACCTGATCGACGCCGCCACCTACGGCGAACTCGTGCGCGCAGGCTTCCGCCGCAGCGGCGTATTCACCTACCGGCCGTATTGCGACGCCTGCCGCGAATGTCTGCCGATGCGCATCCTGACGCAGCGCTTCGTGCCCTCGCGCAGCCAGCGGCGTGCGCTCAGGCGCCACGCGCACCTCGTCGCCCACGAACTGCCGCTGGCTTTTCGCGAGGAACACTACGCGCTCTACCAGCGCTACCAGGCCGCCCGGCACGAGGGCGGCGGCATGGACCAGGACAGCCGCGACCAGTACGCGCACTTCCTGCTCCAGACGCACGTCGACAGCAGGCTCATCGAGTTCCGCGCCGACGGCGTGCTGCGCATGGTCAGCATCATCGACCGCCTCGCCGACGGCCTGTCGTCCGTTTACACCTTCTACGAGCCCGACCACCCGAGCGCCAGCTACGGCACCTACGCCGTCCTCTGGCAGATCGAACACTGCCGGCGCGCCGGACTGCCCTACCTCTACGTCGGCTACTGGATCAAGGACAGCCGCAAGATGGCCTACAAGGCGGCGTTCCGCCCGAGCGAAATCTTCCGCCTCGGCCAGTGGGTGGCGACGCCGGCCGACGACGAGCGCTAAAGCGCCTGTTCGGCAAGCGTCAGCTTGCCCTTCGCCCAGCTGCGCAGGTAGGCCAGCGGCCCCGAGAGGTTGGCCCACTCCTCGAGCATGCGGCTGCGCATGCCGCTGCGGTGGTCGGGGTCCGCCTTCGCATATGCGCCGATCTGCGCCATGATGATTTCCTTGGCGCGATCCTCGGTCGCCAGGTGCAGGCGGCGCTCCGCCTCGCGGGCCTCGACTTCGTTGGCGAGCTGGTAGGGCATCGGGCTCGACCCTAGCCGCGCGACCTCGCGCAGGCTGTCGGCGCGCTGCAGCAGCCCAGCGGTGTTCTCGCAGCGCGTCACGTAGCGGCGCATTTCGAGACGCAGCATCGCCCTGTCGGCGGGATTGGTGAAAGCCATTTCTTGTTTTCCCGTAGCACTTTGCCGGGAATGGTAGCGGAATCGATAGAATCGCGGCCATGCTGCCCTACTGCCTCGTCAAGCCCTTCATCTTCGCCTTCGACCCCGAGACCGCGCACGAAGCCGCCATCGCCGGCATGCGCACGCTCGGTCGCTCCGGCCTCGCTCCCGCGTATCGTCCCTTCCCCGACACGCCGGTCAAGGTCATGGGCATCGAATTCCCCAACCGCATCGGCCTCGCCGCCGGCCTCGACAAGAACGGCGAGGCCATCGACGCCCTGGCCGGCTGGGGCTTCGGCAGCCTCGAGATCGGCACGGTGACGCCGCGACCGCAGCCCGGCAATCCCAAGCCGCGCCTGTTCCGCCTGCCCGAAGCGCAGGGCATCATCAATCGCATGGGCTTCAACAACCACGGCGTCGATGCGCTGGTCGCCAACGTCGCCGCGGCACGCTACCGCGGTGTGCTCGGCATCAACATCGGCAAGAACTTCGACACCCCGATCGAGAAAGCCGTCGACGACTACCTGATCTGCCTCGAGAAGGTCTACGCACACGCCAGCTACGTCACGGTCAACATCTCGAGCCCGAACACCAAGAACCTGCGCCAGCTGCAGGGCGAGTCGGAACTCGACGCCCTGCTCGGCACCCTGAAGGCGAAGCAGACCGAACTCGCCGAGCGCCACGGCCGCTACGTGCCCCTGACGCTCAAGATCGCCCCGGACCTCGACGACGCGCAGATCACGAACATCGCCGACGCGCTGCGCCGGCATCGCATCGACGCCGTCATCGCCACCAACACCACGCTCGCGCGCGAAGGCGTCGAAGGCCTGCCGCACGGCGACGAAACCGGTGGGCTCTCCGGCCTGCCGGTGTTCGAGAAATCCACCGCCGTACTGCGCGCCTTCGTACAGAAACTCGCCGGCGAACTGCCGGTGATCGCCGCCGGCGGCGTCGTCGACGGCGCCCGTGCCAAGGCCAAGCTCGACGCCGGTGCGGCCCTGGTGCAGGTGTATTCGGGACTCGTCTACCGCGGCCCCGAACTCGTCAAGGAATGCGTCGCCGCGACGCGAACCTGAAGCCGGTCGAGGCCCCGGCATTCAAGTACTTGGGCAGGCATCAGGGTTGTCTGCCCCGCTCTTATCAGGGATAATCGCCGGCTTCGCGGATTCGGCCCAACGAACGCGCGAACCACTCCAATGACCAGCTACATCTTCATTCTCCTCGGCGCCGTTCTCGTCAATAACGTCGTCTTCGTCCGCATCCTCGGACTCTGCCCGTTCATGGGCGTCTCCAAGAAGATCGAAACCGCGGTCGGCATGGGCGCCGCCACCACCTTCGTGCTGACGGTCGGCTGCGGCGCCAGCTTCGTCATCGACCACTGGCTGCTGATCCCCAACCAGCTGGAATACCTGCGCACGCTGTCCTTCATCGTCACCATCGCCGCGATCGTCCAGCTCACCGAACTGGTCATCCAGAAGACCAGCCCCGTGCTGCACCAGGTGCTCGGCATCTACCTGCCGCTGATCACCACCAACTGCGCCGTGCTCGGCGTGCCGCTGCTCAACATCGCCCTCGGCCACGACTTCATGCAGTCGCTGGTGTTCGGCTTCGGTTCCTCGGTCGGCTTCTCGGTGGCGCTGATCCTCTTCGCCGGCATGCGCGAGCGCCTCGAAGGCGCCGAGGTTCCGGTCTACTTCCGCGGCAACCCGATCGCGTTGGTCAGCGCCGGCCTCATGAGCCTCGCCTTCATGGGTTTCGCCGGCCTCGACAAATACCGATGATCGAGGCAGTCCTCGTCATGGCGCTTGGCGCCGTCGTGCTGGGCGCCGCGCTCGGCTGGGCCTCGATCCGCTTCAAGGTCGAGGGCGACCCGCTGGTCGAGAAGATCGACGCCATCCTGCCCCAGACCCAGTGCGGCCAGTGCGGCTACCCCGGCTGCAAGCCCTACGCCGAGGCGATCGCCAAGGGTGAGGCCGACATCAACTGCTGCCCGCCCGGCGGCGAAGAAGGCATCCGCAAGCTCGCGGACCTGCTCGGCCGCGAGTTCAAGCCGCTGTCCGAGGAACACGGCACCGAGAAGCCCAAGAGCGTCGCGCTGATCGACGAGAACACCTGCATCGGCTGCACGCTGTGCATGCAGGCCTGCCCGGTCGACGCGATCGTCGGCGCCGCAAAACAGATGCATACCGTGGTTCCCAAGCTGTGCACCGGCTGCGAGCTTTGCCTCGCACCCTGCCCGGTGGATTGCATCGCCATGGTGCCGATCCCGGAAACCATCGACACCTGGAAGTGGAAGTACCCGGTCATCACCGTGCAGAAGGTTGCGTGACATGAAGATGCGCGAACTCTTCCGCTTCAACGGCGGCGTCAAGCCGGCGAGCCACAAGACCGAATCGAACCGGAACGCGGTCGCCGTCGCGCCGCTGCCGCCGGTCCTGACCGTGCCGCTGCGCCAGAACGCCGGCCTCGCCTCGCGGCCGCTGGTCGAAGCAGGCGACAAGGTCCTGAAGGGCCAGTTGATCGCCGGCCCCGGCGGATCGATCTCCGTCGCCATCCACGCGCCGACCTCCGGCACCGTCCGCGGCATCGAGATGCTCGCGGTCCCCCATCCTTCCGGCCTGATGGCGCCCTGCGTCGTCATCGAGGCCGATGGCGAAGACCGCTGGATCGAGCGCACGCCCGTCGATCCCTTCGCGCTGCCGGCCGACGAACTGCGCACGCGCCTGCGCGACGCCGGCGTCGTCGGCCTCGGCGGCGCCGCCTTCCCGAGCTTCGTCAAGACGTTGCACGGCCCGACGCAGCGCATCGACACGCTGATCCTCAACGGCGCCGAATGCGAGCCCTTCATCACCTGCGACGACCTGCTGATGCGCACCCAGGCGGAACAGGTGCTCGAGGGCGCCGCCATCCTCGCGCACATCGCCGGCGCCGCGCGCGTCGTCGTCGGCATCGAGGACAACAAGCCGGAAGCAGTGGCCGCGATGCGCGCGGCAGCCGCGGCCCGGAGCGGCCTGCCGATGGA
>Ga0075012_10000541_pt1 | contig 39773 bp, 36 predicted proteins | sample All_14_2_FD_71474 | JGI IMG/M metagenome (GOLD analysis project Ga0075012, IMG submission 71474) | Freshwater microbial communities in response to fracking from Pennsylvania, USA - Allegheny Zone_MetaG_DW_15 | ecosystem: Environmental > Aquatic > Deep subsurface > Groundwater > Drilled...
GCTGGATGTCGGCCTGCATGGCCTCGCGCTGCGGGTCGGACAGCCGCTCAACACCTTCGGCCCGGGCTTTGAGCTGGTCAAGCTGCTGTTTGGCCAGGCGTGCTTGCTCAAACACTTTGCTGGAGATCTCGCCATAAATCTCGGTGCCGGTCAGTTCTTCCAGCAACTCGGCCCGGTCGTTGGCGCTGGCATTCAAGAAGGCGGCAAAACCGCCCTGCGCCAGCAGCATGGACCGGGTGAAGCGCGCAAAGTCCAGCCCGGTGATGTCGGCCGTGCGTTTGAGTTTGTCGGTACTTTGGTTGCTCAAGATGGTGCCCAGCCCGGTGGCCGGGTCCACGCTGGACAGCTCGACCTTGGGGTTTTGCAGCTCGCCATCGAGCTTGTCGCGGGCGCGGCGCTGGCTCCAGAAGGCCCGGTACACCGCCCCTTTGACCTCAAACTCCACCTCGGCCAGACAGTCGGCGGTGTGGCGCGTCATGATGTCGTTGGCCGATTTGGACACACTCTTCAAGCGCGGGGTCTCGTGGTAGAGCGCCAGGCAGATCGCGTCCAGCAAGGTGGACTTGCCCGCCCCGGTGGGGCCGGTGATGGCAAACAGGTTGCTGTCGGTGAACGGCGGCTGGGTGAAGTCAACCGCCCAGTCACCCTTGAGCGAGTTCAGGTTTTTCAGGCGCAGTTTGAGGATTTTCATGACGCGTCCTCGGTCAGGCTGGCCAGCACCGCGCGAAAGCGCTGGCCCAGCGCGTCTTGCACGGCGGGCTCCAGGTCTTCTTGCGCCAGCCGCCGGGCAAACACCTCGGCCGGGCTGAGTTCGTCCAGGGTTTCCAGCGGCTGGCCCGCCAATGTGGCAGCGGTGCTGGCGCGTTGGCGGCGCACCCGCAGCACCTCAACCGGCAGGCCTTGCGTCATCTCGCTGATGCGCGCGGGCAGGTCGGACAGGTAGTCGTCCTCGGCCACGGTCACTTCAAGCCAGACCGGCTGCTCGGCCGTGCCTTGCGTCGCAACGTCCTGGATGGCGGTGGCCAGCGTGATCAGGTTGCCGCTCAACGACACCATGGCCTGGAAGCGGGGCACCACCAGCGCGGTGATGCCAGCCAGGCCGTTGGCGTCCAGGTCCACCAGCAGCATTTCTTTGGTTTGCCGGGCCTCGTCAAAGCCGAGCGGGATGGGCGAGCCACAGTAGCGAATGTGGTCCAGGCCGCCTACTTTTTGCGGCTTGTGGATGTGCCCCAGCGCGATGTAGTCGGCCGCCGGAAAGGCCGCGGTGGGAAAGGCATCGAGCGAGCCCACATAGATCTCGCGCACCGACTCATTGCTGCTGGCGCCCACGGTGGTGAGGTGCCCGGTGGCGATCAGCGGCAGCGTGCGGCCCAGCGCCTGTTGCAGCTCGGCCTGCCGCGTTTTGCCCGCCGCATACACCGCCTGGTAATGGGCCTGGATGGCCGCCTGCATGGACTGCTGCTTGTCTTGTGCGCTCTGGCCAGCCTGGCTTTGCAGCACATCACGCGCACGGATGAAGGGCACGGCGCACACGATGCAGCCCGGCTCGGCGGGTTTGCCGCGCTTGGGCAGCAGCACCAGCTGATCGGCTGGGGGCTGGACCTCGGCCACCACGGTGGCGCTCAAAAAGGCCAGCAAGGCCCGGCTTTCGCCCAACGTGGCCACCGAGTCGTGGTTGCCACCCAGCAGCAGCAGCGCCACCCCGGCACGGTGCAGCTGCACCACCAGGTGGTTGTAAAGCTCGCGTGCGTAGCTGGGTGGGGCGCCGGTGTCAAAAATGTCACCCGCGATGAGGACGGCGTCCACCGCATGGGCCTCCACCTGTACCAGCAGCCAATCGATCAGCGCCTGGTGTTCAGCCTGGCGGCTCTTGCCCATGAAATGCTGGCCAAGGTGCCAGTCTGAGGTGTGGAGAATGCGCATAGAGGTGCGTGGTGGGTGACCCAATTGGGCACTACAAACTGCGCGGTGGCGTCTGCTCGGCGGCGGTGCTGAGGCTGCTGGCGGGTGGCATGGCGGGCGTGGGCGCTTGCCCGCCTTTCCAGCGCCGCACCACCCGCTGGAAGATCAGCGCGTTGGGAATCTGCAGCAGCGTGCCCGGGGTGGGGCTGTCACTGTCTTCGAGCGAGGTGTAGAGCAGGTTGATGTCGACCACGCGGCCTCGGGCGCCGGGTTTTTCGGCCACGTCCAGCAGCTCGATGCTGTCACCCAGGCGAAAGGGCCGCACGGTGAAGATCAGGAACGCGCAAAACAGGTTGGAGAGCACGCTCCAGGCGGCAAAAAAGGCCACCGCACCCACGGTGGCAAAGCCGGTGAAGGCGGTCCACAGCACCGTAGCCGATACCCCTAGGCGCTCCAGCACCAGCATCAGGGCCGAGATCATGATGGTCCAGCGCAGCAGGCCTTTGAGTGGCATCGTTAACTCAACCGGCAGCAGGTAATGCCGGCCAACGCGGTTGATCGCCCGGCGCAGCAGGTATTGCATCAACCACGCCACCAGCAGGATCAGCAGAATCTGCAGGCCAGGAACAATGATTTCCAGCCAGTCGCGTGTCCAGTCGGGCAGGTAGGAGGTAAAGGGTCGAAGCATGGGGGTGGGCGGTCAGGGCGGTTGCCAGAAAGCCCGCATTTTCCATGCATCGGCCGCACCACCCCGACGTGCCCCTGGGCAGGGCCACTTTGAAGGGGCACTGTGCAACAACGCCACGCCATCGGGCGGCCGGTCTTAAACTGAAATCCACCCACTCTGGAGACCCGCAACCATGAGCATTCAGATGCAACGCAAGCCAGACACCGTGCTGGCGCAGCTGGCCGCCGCGGCCGACAAGTGCCCGGTGCACAAGCTGATGACCAGCGTGACGACCGAGATCACCACCACCGTGGAGCGAGCCGCATGAGCGCGCCGCAGCTGCTGGGCGCCCATGTTCACGACCTGGGCGGTGGTTTTGTGGTGCGCCGCCTGTTGCCAGCCGCGCAACGCCAGGCCGTGGGGCCGTTCCTCTTTTTTGACCACTTTGGCCCGGTCACCGTCACCCCGGCGGACAACCACGACGTGCGCCCGCACCCGCACATTGGCCTGGCCACGCTGACCTATTTGTTTGAGGGTGTCATCATGCACCGCGACAACCTGGGCTACAGCCAGCGCACCGAGCCCGGCGCCATCAACTGGATGACCGCGGGCAGTGGCATCGTGCACTCCGAGCGCAAGCCCGAGGCCGAGCGCAACAGCACGTACGTCAACCACGGTCTGCAACTGTGGCTGGCGCTGCCGCAAGACCAGCAGGAGGTGCCTGCCAGTTTTGTCCACACCCCGGCCAGTGCCATCCCCGAGGTTCAGGACGGCTGCGCCCAGGTGCGTGTGCTGGTGGGCCAGGCGCAGGGCGCCCAGTCGCCGGTGCAGCCTTGTTCACCCACGCTGTATCTGGATGTGGCGCTGCCTGCCAACGGCCACTGGACGCTGCCCATGCTGGCCGAGGAACAGGCGGTGTATGGGGTGCAGGGGGCGCTGGCGCTGGACGGCCAGCCACTGGCGCCCCATACCTTGGCCGTGCTGAGCGAAAGCACCGTGTTGCAGGCCGGGCCAGAAGGCGCACGCCTGGCGGTGGTGGGGGGCCAGCCGCTGGGGCGGCGCTTGATGTGGTGGAACTTTGTTGGCACCAGCAAGGCGCGTATTGAACAAGCCGCACAAGCCTGGGACACCGGCGATGGCAGCCAGGGCATGGCCCAGGTGCCGGGCGAGACCGAACGAATTCCGTTGCCAGAGCGCAGACAAGTCAGCGCGAATCGGGCTGACTTTTAGCAACGGGCCCGCGACGGCGCATCAGCCACACACTTTCGGCGCTGTAAACCACCAAGGCGGCCCAGATCAGGTAAAAACCAATCGCGCGTGTTGGCTCAAAGGGCTCCCCGTACAGCCACACGCCCGCCAGCATTTGCAAGCTTGGTGAGATGTACTGCAGGATGCCCATCGTGGCCAGCGGAATGCGCCGGGCGCCAGCGGCAAACAGCAGCAGCGGAATGGCGGTCAGCGGCCCGCCCAGCATCAACCAGCCCAGGGTTGCGGGGTCACCTTGCACCAGCGCGCCCTGCCCGTGCCAGGCCCACCAGGCCAATAGCCCCGCCGCCATGGGCAGCAGCAGCACGGTCTCCAGCGTCAGGCCCTCCAGCGCGCCCAGCCGGGCCACTTTGCGCAGCAAGCCATAGGTTCCAAACGTAAACGCCAGCACCAAGGCCACCCAGGGCAATCGGCCTGCCTGCAGCGTGAGCCACAACACACCGCTGGCCGCCACGGCCACCGCCAGCCACTGTGCCGGGCGCGGGCGTTCGTGCAAAAAGACAAAGCCCATCGCCACATTGACCAAAGGCAGGATGAAATAGCCCAAACTGGCATCCACCACCTGGGCGTTTTGCACGGCCCACACGTACACCGACCAGTTGGCGGACAGCAGCAGCGCCGACAAGCCAAAGGCCAGCAGCACACGCGGTTGGCGTGCCACATCGCGCAACCAGGCCCAGCGCCTGAGCACCAGCAACACACCCATCAGAAAAACAAATGCCCACACCATGCGGTGCATCACCACCTCCACCGCATTGACCTGGACCAGTTGCTTGAAATAAATGGGGAAAAGGCCCCAGGCCATGTAGGCCAATGCGGCGTAAAGCAAACCAGGATTCATAGAGGGCAGGCAGCCGGGTGACGGTCTTTGAGGGGGAGGGGTCAGAGTCTAGTACTGCGCCACATGCGCAGCGCACAATGGCTTTGAAAGGAGCTCTGGCATGCGCCGCCGACATCTGATTCCCCTTGCCCTGTGTCTTCCTCTGAGTCTGTCGCCAAGCGGTCTGACCTGGGCCGCGTCGACCGATGCCGATTCGCCACCGGATGGCGAGCCGCCAGCACTGCCGCAGTACACGGTGTCTGTGGTGGTGTTGCAGCAAGCCGTGGCGCAGCGTTTTCCGCTGCGCTACCCCGTCCAGGGCTTGCTGAATCTGGCTATGCAGGCGCCGCGGTTGACGCTGTTGCCAGCGCAAAACCGCCTGGGCGCCGAGATCGACCTGGTGGCGGCAGGTCCGGCGCTGCAGGGCAGTCACCCCGGCACGCTGGCGCTGGACTTGGCGCTGCGTTACGAGGCCAGCGACCTCAGCGTGCGTGCCCACCAGCTGCGTTTTAAACGGCTGAGCATGCCCAGCCTGCCACCTGGCGTGGTGGCGCTGCTCAACACCTATGGCCCGGTGTTAAGCGAGCGTGCCCTGTTGGAGGTGGTGCTGCATCGCCTGCAGCCCCCTGACCTGGCCCTGCCCAGCAGCATGGGCATGCAGCCCGGCAGCATCACCGTGACTGACGCCGGGTTGGTGATCGGTTTTGTGCCCAAACCCCTGAGCGCGCCCTGAAACCACCCGCGTACCCGCAGCGCGTGGCGGCCCTGGCTTATCTCTGGCTTATTCCCGGTCGCCGGATTGGGCCGCCGCTGCTTGCTGGGCCGCTGCATTCAGCACCGCGTCCCAGTGGTGTTGGGGGATGTGGCCGGTCAAGCGCTCTAGCACCAGCTCAATCACGTCGGTGGTGATCTCGTGGCCCAAGTAGGGAATGACATCGGCGGTGAGATCTGCCCCCAAGGCCACCAGCTGCTCTGCAGCGGCCACACAGTGCCCGTAGTGGATCACCGGGTCGGACTTGCCGTGGATGAAGTGCAGCGTGGTTTTCTCAGGCGCGTGGGTGGGTAGACGGGCATACCGCCCCGACAAGGCGACGATGCGCCCGGCCAGACCGGCGTGGGCCTGCGCGGCCTCCAGCGCCATGATGGCGCCTTGCGAAAACCCCAACACCGCGGTGGCGCCGGGCTCAACCCCGCTGGTGTGTTGCCAATAACGCAGGTTGTGGAGGAAGGCGGGCATGGCCTGTGCCACCCGCTCGGGGCGGTTTTCGTCGGTGATGCCTTGCACCGAGAACCACTGGGCACCGCTGGCGCTGATGTCGCTGGCATAGGGGGCGTGCACACTGACGATGAAAGCATTGGGGAATTGCAGCGCCAGCTGCTGCCCCAGCGGCACCAGCTGCTGGGCACTGGCACCCACACCGTGGTGCAGCACCAGGAGTTGCTGGGCGGCTTGGCTGGGTTGCTGGATGAGGATGGATTCAGGCACGGTGGGGCGTTGCGCGGTCGTCCGCTACGGGTTGGTCAAATGGCATGGCAGTTTAAATGCCTGCGGCTGCAGCCCGTGCAACTGCCATGGCGGGCGTCACGGCTTTGGGTCTGGCGCCAGCTTTTCCAGCAGGGCGACCATGGCCGAGTAGCCTCGGGCTTGGGCCAGCGCCAGGGGCGTATTGCCTGCGCGGTCGGTGAGCCGGGTGCTGGCACCCGCGTCCAGCAAGGCCTGCAACACCGCCTGATGTCTGGCACCACCATCGCCCAGCACAATGGCCTCAATCACAGCCGTCCAATGCAGGTTGTTGACGTGGTCCAGCGGGGCACCGGCAGCAATGAGTTGCCGCACCACACCGACGTGCCCCAGGTGGGCGGCTGCGATCAGGGCGGTGCCGTCGTAGCGGCTGGTGGTGAGTTTGGCGCTGGCGCCCAGGCTGAGCAACAGCCGCAACGTGGCTTCATCGTCGGCCACCGCCGCGATGGTGACCGCGTCATAGCGGTCGTTCTCCAGCAGTTCCAGATTCGCACCGGCCTGCGCCAGTGCGCGCAATACCTCGGCTTGTCTGGCAAAAGTGGCCACATGCACGGCCGTGCGGCCCAAGGCATCGCGTGCATTCACAGGGGCACCGGTGGACAGCAGCTTGTTCAGCAGTGGCAGGTCGCCGCGGTGGGCGGCCGCATGCAAGCCGGTGTAGCGTGCGGCCTCGGCGGCACTGGGGGCCACCTGGGCGTGCACCGCTGGTGCCAGAAAACTCATCACCAGCAGCGCCGCCGTTGACCATGCCGCGAGGGAACGTTGTCTTGTCATCACCTGTCCTGCAGTGGTTTGAAACCAGCTTACTTGAGCATGTCCTGCACGCTGGCAATACCCGCCAAGGCGCACTTTTCGTCCAGATGACCGCCGGGTGCGCCGCCCACACCGACCGCGCCAATCACTTCGTCGCCCACTTTCACCGGCACCCCACCGCCCAGCAGCAAGTAGCCGGGGATCATGGCCACGTTGGCCGACGCCGGGTTCTTTTGCACACCTTCCCACATGGCAGCGGTGGTGTTCTTGCCAGACGCCGAGGTGAAGGCCTTGGCCTGGCTGGCGGCCAGGGTGTGCGGACCGGCGTTGTCAGCGCGCAGCACGGTACGCACGCCGCCTGCGCGGTCCACCACGGTGGCGGTCACATTGAACTTGTCGGCACTGCAGGCCGCCACGGTGGCGGCGGCAATTTTGTTGGCCAGTTCAAGGGACATGTTCTTTTCGACACGAACGGTTTGGGCGCTGGCGCCCAAAGTGGCCAAAGACAAGATGAGGGCGCTGGCGCAGTGAAGGGATCGCATGGGTTTTCTCCTGTTAAATGGGTGGTGAAACACCGTTCACCCCCTGGAGAAAATGTAATCAACCGGGTGCTTGCAGGCCATTCGTGCAGTTACGCGCCAGGCTCCGTACAACTACGCAGACGGCCCGGGCGCAAGCCCCACCAGAAGCCTGCGGCGTCAGCTGTTGGCCTGCTCGGCCAGCGTGGCGTAGTGGCGTATCAGGTGCGCCAGCGACTCCACCTGCAATTTGGCAAACAGGTTGGCGCGGTGGGTTTCCACGGTGCGGGGCGACAGGCCCAGTGCACGGCCAATCTCCTTGTTGGTCAGACCTTCCACAATCAGGCCCAGCACCTCGCGCTCACGCTCGGACAGCTGCGCGTAGCGTTCACGCGCCTGGCGACTGGCCTGGTGGCGTTCACGCGAGCCCACATGCTGGCGCACGGCGATTTGCAGCGCTTCCAGCAACACCTCATCGTCCACCGGCTTTTCCAGAAACTCCGTCGCGCCCGACTTCAGCGCGCGCCGACACAGCTCGACGGTGCCGTGCCCGGTGAGCATGATGATGGGATGGTCGACACCTTGCGCCATCAAGGCATCCAGCACGGTCAAGCCGCTGATGCCGGGCATGCGCACATCCAGCACGATGGCACCGATGCTCTGGCGGTCAAAGTTGCGCATGAATGCCTGGGGGTCCGCCCAGGCCTGCACCCGCAGCCCCACCGTGCCAATCAACAGTGCCAGACTGGCGCGCACGGCGTCGTCGTCGTCAATCAAATGGATCAGCGGAGACAGGGGGGCGCTCATGGGGCGGGCACCAGGGGCAGTGTCAGAACAAATACCGCGCCGCGTGGCTCGTTGGCCTGCGCACACAACTGGCCGCCCATGCCGCTGGCAAGTGTTTCGCACAGGCTCAGGCCCAGCCCCAAGCCGCCTTCGCGGGTGGTAAAAAACGGCTGGAACACATGGGGCAAGGTCTCTGGCGCGATGCCCGGCCCGGTATCGGCCACACGCAGCACACCCATGCCCTGGTTCGACGCAATGTCAATGCGGAGTTGGCGCTCGCCGGCGGGCACCAGGTCCAAGGCTTGCAGCGCGTTGGTCAGCAGGTTGTGCACAATTTGCTCCAGCGCCACGCGCTCGGCCAGCACCCGCACGGGATGCGCCAGGTGGACCGAGGGCACCACCGCGCGACGCTTGCATTCAGGCTCCAGCAGATCAATCGCGTTGCGCACCGCCTGCGCCAGATCAACCGGCTGGCCTGACGCGGCAGGGCTGGGCTGCTCAACCGTGCGGCGCAAGCGCCCCAGCACCTCGGCGGCGCGGCGCGCCTGGGCTGCGGCCTGGTCCATGGCATGCAATGCGGTCGTCAGATCGGGCGGATCGTCTTGCAGCAAGCGCCGGGCCGCCTGTGTATTGGCCAGTATGGCGGTCAGGGGCTGGTTGAGTTCATGCGCCATGCCCGCCGCGAGCTCACCCAGCGTGTTCAGGCGGGCGACTTGCCCCACGCGCAGCAGTTCCTCGGCACGCCGACGTGCACTGCGCTGACGTTGCCAGGCTGACCAGATGGCCAGCGCAGCAGCCACCACCAACGCCCACAGCACCATGGCGCCCCACGGCAACTCTGACCAGCGCACTTGCCGTATGGCCACCACCTCAAAAGGCTGGCTGGCACTGGCCAGAGGCTTGCGAAACTCAAAACGCCAACCCAACCCGGTGATGTGTCCCGGTTGCACCACAAACACCTGCCACGCGTGCTCCAGGGTGACCCGTACCGGACTGCTCTGCACCGGCATGGGCCAGTCGCTCCAGGGCACGGTGCCATACACGTCAATCAACAGGGCGTAGCTGGCAGGTTGCCCTGCCAGCACCAGTTGGTAGCGACCCCGTGCCGAGGTGAAATCAACATTGGCCAGCACGGCGGTGTGGTTCTGGCGGGATGCCTGCTCGGCCTGCTGCAAGGTGATGTCCGGCCAGGTGCTGACCGGGTCGCGCCGCAGCACGCTGAGAATTTGCGGGTAGACGGATGGCAGGCGCTGCTCTGCCGGGTCGGCGCTGCCAGGCGGCGAGGTGGGTTGCAGCAAGGCCAGGGTGGCCAGCACCGCCTCGTGCTGGACCACACGCTGGCTGAGCAGGCGGTGGCTGATGCGGGCATCGGTCTCAAACGCTTCGCGCCACTGCGCCAGCTCCGAGCGGGCCAGCAGCACCCCACCGATGACCGACAGCACCAGCCACACCATGAGGCGTGGTCCGTGAACTTGGAGTGCGTGAGGCATCGTCAATTTTTGCATACAGGGGACGGCGGAAAACCATTTTGGCGTGGACGAGATGGTGGCCGTGTGAAGCTGATCAAATGTCGGGCACGTCATGGCGGTTTTCGCTCTTTAATTTATAGCTTCACGTGCTTTAATGTCAAGCTCTACAGGCCATAATGCCCCCTACTCTGCAACTCACCATGCCCCTCTTCCCCAACGCTGTGTCCCGTCTGCGCACCGAACGCCTGGCGCGTGCGGTCAATCCGTTTCGCATGCGCGGTGGCCCGGCAGAGCGTTGCCCCGGCTGCCGGGTCATGGCCAGCCACTGTTTTTGCAACCTGCGCCCGAACGTGAGTACCCAGGCGGGTGTCTGCCTGCTGATGGCCGACATCGAGCCGCTCAAACCCAGCAACACCGGCTGGCTGATTGCCGACGTGGTGAGCGACACCTTTGCGTTCAGCTGGGCGCGCACCTGGGTTGACCCGCGTTTGCTGACCCTTCTGGCCGACCCGCAATGGCAGCCTTATGTGGTGTTTCCGGGGGAGTTTGTGGCACCTGAGCGGGTGGTGCATGCGCTTGTCCCAGAGACGGCCGCGCCAGGGCAGGTGCCCAAACGCCCGCTGTTTGTGCTGCTGGATGCGACCTGGGCCGAGGCCGGCAAGATGTTTCGCAAAAGCCCGTACCTCAACAGTTTTCCGGTGTTGAGCCTCAAGCCCGAGCAGGTCTCGAACTACCGGCTGCGCCGCTCCAGCCGTAGCGACCACTTCTGCACCTCAGAGGTCGGCGCTTTGTGCCTGGAACTGGCCGGTGAAAACCACGCGGCCGAGGTGCTGGCCACCTACCTCGATGTGTTCACCCACCACTACCTGCAGGCCAAAAACCAGCAGCGGCTGGACCTGGAAGATGCCGCACACCGGCGTTTGCGCGATTTGAGCGGGCAGCGACAATCAGGCGCTTTAAGAGCCACCTTATGACCCCAGACCAGACGCCACCCACTGATGCCACCCACGCGGGGATGTGTGAGCCCTGCGCCGCTGTCCAGCAAAACTGGCGCCGTGCGCCCGGCCATGCTGAACTGGTGCAGGGCGCCAACCGCAAAGAGTTGCGTGGCGAGAAAACGGTCACCGTCACCCGCTACCGCTGTGACCACTGCGGCACGGTGTGGGACTACGAAAACAACAAGGCCAACCAGCACGCTGGCTGGTCGGTCGTGCCCCGCCGGGCCTAAAACAGCAGCAGTGGCCTAATTGGCCACGGTAAAACGCTGTTGCAGGTGGCGCGGCTGTTCCAGCTCGTCGACGATGGCCACGGCCATGTCTGCCACCGAAATGGCGGCAGGTGCCTCACCCTCGCCGGGCAGCGGGTTGTCCAGACCGGTGCGGTAGTGGCCGGTGCGCACACCCGGAGCCAGGATGATCGGGGGCGACAAGAAGGTCCAGTCCAGTGAGGTTTCGAGCTTGAGCCGGTTCAGCGCCTCACGCGCGGCCAAGGCGCCTTGTTTGTACTCAGCCGGGAAGCCAGCGGTGTCCACCAGTTGCACACCGGGTGCCACAAACAGGCTGCCCGCGCCACCCACCATCAGAAAGCGTTTGATACCAGCTTGCTTCGTGCCGGCCACGATGGCGGCGGTGCCTTCCAGGAACAGGTCGTGGATGCGCGGCTCGGTCCAGCCGGGGTTGTAGGCGCTGACCACGGCGTCATGCCCGGCCACGGCCTGTGCCACTTGGGCCGCGTCCAGCGCATCGGCCTGCACCACGGTCAAACCGGCCTGGGCGCTGAGTTTGGCGGGGTTGCGCGCCAGCACGGTGACCTGGTGGCCGCGGCTCAGAAACTCGGTCAACAAAGGTGCGCCAACAAAACCTGTGGCGCCAATGAGTGCAACTTTCATGGTGATCTCCGGTGTGTTTAAGATGCTGATAGTGTCTGTGCTTCACAAAGCACTGACTAGATGGTCAATTTGACTAACACTGTGAAGTAAAACTAACGAATAAGGCCAACACATGGCGCAGATGGACCAACTCAAACGCATGGCAGTGTTTGCCGAGGTGGTGGCCACCGGCTCGCTGTCAGCCGCAGCGCGCCAGTTGCAGATGACACCCTCAGCGGTGAGCCAGCACCTGCGCCAGCTGGAGTCGGCCCTGGGGCTGGCGCTGTTGCACCGCTCTACCCGCAAGCTCACGCTGACCGAAGCCGGTGAACGTTACATCGAAGGCTGCCGCGCCATGGTGGCCGCCGCCCGCAGCGCCGACCAGGCGCTGGCGCGCCACCGCGACGAGCCCGAGGGTGAGCTGCGTATTGCCGCGCCGATTGGCATGGGCGGCCTGCTGGCGCAGGCGCTCGCGCCCTTGCGCCAGCACCCCCGGCTGACGCTGCGCCTGCTGCTCGACGACGCGCTGATCGACTTGATAGAAGAGCGGGTGGACATCGCCCTGCGCGCGGGCAAGCTGCCCGACTCCAGCCTGGTGGCGCGCAAGCTTGGCAGCATGGCCGCGCAGATGTGCGCCGCACCGGCCTACCTGGCCGAGCGCGGCTGGCCGCAGCAGCCGCAGGATCTGGCCACGCACGATTGGCTGGGCGGCAGGCCCTCAAGCGGTGGTGACGACACCTTGCTGCTGCACAACGCAGCCGGTGACGAGGTGGCGGTGCAGGTGCACAGCCGCGCCCACGCCAGCCAGGTCACCGCCTTGCACGCCCTGTGTGTGGCGGGCTGGGGCATCAGCGTGGTGGTCAGCGACGATGACCGCCGCGCGCTGTTGGACGGGCGGCTGCTGCCGGTGCTGCCGGGCTGGCAGCTGCCCGTCATGCCGATCTACGCCATCACCCCGCGCCGAGGCGAACAGCCCGCCAAGGTGCGCCATGCGCTGGCGCTGCTGACGGCCCACTTTGAACAGGCGCCTTGACTGCTCCTTGGTTCATAGTGGCTTTTCCTTGCTGTTAAAGGGCTAGAGGCCCAAAAGGCCTTCAGGCGCGGCGCCTGACCTGGCGAAACGTCAGGTTGATGCGCCGCCTGCCCAGCAGAGCATGTTCCCCGTCGGTCAATGGCGCCACACCATGAAACGCCAGCCGCGACAGGCCACCCCACACCACCACGTCGCCATGCGCCAGCCGGTAACGCTGCGGCCGGTCTTGGCGGCTGGGGGTGCCAAACAGAAACACCGCAGGCAGGCCCAGCGACAACGACACGATCGGTGCGCTCAGGTCCTGCTCATCGCGGTCCTGGTGCAAGGAGAGTTTGGCGCCGGGTTGGTACTGGTTGATCAGGCAGGCGTCGGGCGCAAACTGCGGGTAACCGGCCAGCGCCGCCGCCTGTTGCGCCAGCGCCAGACCAAGGGCGGGCATGGCTGGCCAAGCCTGGCCTGAGAGCGGGTCGTGGGCCGCATAGCGGTAACCACGCGGGTCGGACACCCAGCCCAGTGGGCCGCAGCTGCTGGTGGCCACCGACATGGTGTAACCGCCGGGGGTAAGCATATGTCGCAGTGGCGCCTGCTGTAGCACGGCCTCAACCGCTTGCAGCAATTCGGGCGCCTCGTTCAAGACGAAGCCACGCAGCAGCAGTGCACCCGGCCCGAGGCTTGTGGGTGCCGCATCCGGCTCCGGTGGCAGGTCGTCAAAGAGGTTCATGGCACGCCCGTTGCGTTCTTTTATTGATAGCTATTGGCCCTTGTGATCAAAGGGATAGAGGCCAATTGGATGCATAAAAACCGGTTCATCCACCCGGCACCAGCTCAAACGCGCCGAGTGGCTGCGCCTGGCCGTTGAGCAGTACCGCCACCGGGTGAACCCCAGGGTAGTGTTTGCGGGTCGTCATCTCAGCCAAGGAGAGTTTTTTGGACAGCGGCACCGTCTGGCCAGGTGCCAGCTCCAGCGTGGTCAGTTTGAACACCTTGGCGCGGGTCAAACCATTGGCCTTGACATAGTGCACCGCCAAATCCACCAGCACGCGCTGTGACTGGTTCTGGCTGTTGGTCAAGGCAAAACTGATTTGTACCGCGCCACCCATCACCGCCTGCTCAGGGCTGATTTGCACCTGGCCCACGACCAGCTGCGCGGCCTGGCCATAACCCAGCACGGTGAGCGCACCGGCTTCGCCGCGTTTCACCGCCGAGCGCAGCGCATGGTTCACGATCCAGGCTCGCTCGGGGCTGGCGCCTTGTAACCAGGCCTGGGTGGTGCGCGTCAGCAGCTCGGGGTGGTCCTTGCCAATGTCGTTGAGGTTGTTGGCCACCGAGCGGCGCACATACAGCGCCGGGTCGTCCTTGAGCAGCTCCAGCAAATCAAGCACCGGCGTCGGATCGGCCTGGAACTGGCGCAGGCGTGGCGCCCAGGGCAGACGCGGGCGCGAGCCCTCAGACACCAGGCGGCGCACATGTTCGCTCGGGTCGGTGGCCCAGACTCTGAACCGCGCCAGTGTGGCCTGCGTGTGCTGCTCCAGAAACGGGCGGATGCTGAACTCGGCGCTGAAACGCTGGGTCAAGGCGTGCTGCGCTGCCATTGACGCCTCGAAGTGGTCCAGCCCGTAATTGGCCACAAACAAGGTGTGCGGCAGGTACAGAAACGAACCGAGTGTCAGGCTCGGGTCTCGGCCATGGGGCTGCTCGATGGACGCCATCAAGATGGCCAGTGCCTCGGGGTAGTTCTCTGGCAAGAAGCGGCGCAGTGCTCGGGCGATGTGTTGGCCACGTGCCATCAGCGCCAGGGTGTCAAAACCGTCCAGTACTTCGGCCACAAAACCTGCAGAGTCAAAAGCCGGGTAGACCGCTGCAATCATGCTGGTTATGGCTTGGGGCACGTCGGCGCCGTATTGTTTGATCAGGGGTTCAGCCATGGTGGAGGGTGCTTGTGTTCAAGAGGTGTGACATGGGATTGTTGACCCAATGTCTGGCAGATATACTGTATTTTTACACAGTTACCAAAGGCTGGGCACCATGGCCATCACCCTCCACCAACTGCGCCGCTTTGCGCTGGCCCGCAGTCTGTTTGCACCGACCACGCTGCCTGCGGCCATCGCAAAGCTGGGTTTTGTGCAGGCCGACCCGATCCGCGCACCGGCGCGCGCGCAAGACCTCACCTTGCGCCACCGCGTCAAAGGCTACCGCGCCGGTGATCTGGAGCGGCGTTACCCCAAGCTTGATGTCGAAGAAGATTTTTTTGTCAACTACGGCTTTGTGCCGCGCAGCACCCAGGCGCTGATGCACCCACGTGTGCCGCAATCGGTGTGGACCCCGGAGCGCACAGCGCAAGCCCATGCGGTGCTGGACTTTGTGCGGGCCCATGGTGTGGTGCACCCGCGTGAGGTGGACGCCCACTTTGCCCATGGCTCGGCGCGCAACTGGTTTGGCGGCTCGTCGAACGCCAGCACCCAGCTGCTTGACGACATGCATTACCGCGGCCTGCTGCGTATTGCCGGGCGTGTGAGTGGGGTACGCACCTATGCCGTGCGTGACGGCATGTCAGAAACCGCGCCTGACCCGACCCAGGCTTTGGACGCGCTGGTGGATGTGATCGTGAACAAATACGCGCCCCTGCCTGAGCGCTCGCTCGGTGAGCTGATCAGCCATCTGCGTGGCGGCGCGCCGCAATGGGCGACCCAGCGCGCCGCTGCGTTCCAGCGGGCCAAACAGCGCCTGGCCAGCGCCCGGGTGGATGGTGTCACCTGGTACTGGCCTGCTGATGAAACCCCCACCAGCCGCCGCTTGACCAACGGCGACATGTTGCGGCTGCTGGCGCCTTTTGACCCGGTGGTGTGGGACCGGCGCCGTTTTGCGCTGTTCTGGGGCTGGGCTTACCGCTTTGAGGCCTACACTCCGGCGCCCAAACGCCTGCGCGGTTATTACGCGCTGCCGCTGTTGTGGCGCGAACAGGTGATTGGCTGGGGCAATCTGGCGGTGCGTGGTGACCGACTGGATGTAGACCTGGGTTACGTGGCTGGCAGTCCACCGACGGATGCGGCGTTTGCGCAGGCGCTGGAGGAGGAACTGGCACGCTTGCGCACATTTCTGGCCCTGCCCGAAACACCCCAGTAGGGCTTCAGCCAGACGCCTTGGGCTGATATGGGCGCTGGGGCTGACAATCCAGCTCCCCCAGCCCCGACCCAACGCCCCATGAAACCACCTGCCCGACTGATGTCCCTGATTGAAGAGGGTCTGATCGACAGCGTGGTGCGCCAGCTCATGAGTGGCAAAGAAGCCATGGTGTTTGTGGTGCGCTGCGGTGCGGAGACCCGCTGCGCCAAGATCTACAAAGAGGCCACCCAGCGCAGCTTTCGCCAGGCGGTGGACTACACCGAAAACCGCAAGGTGAAAAACTCGCGCTCGGCCCGCGCCATGGCCAAGGGCAGCAAGTTTGGCCGCCAGGAGCAAGAAGCGGCTTGGCAAAGCGCCGAGGTCGACGCGCTCTACCGCCTGGCCGCCGCCGGTGTGCGGGTGCCCCAGCCCTACAACTTTTGCGATGGCGTGTTGTTGATGGAACTGGTGACCGATGCCAATGGCGATGCGGCACCGCGCCTGAACGATGTGGCCTTCACGCCTGAGCAGGCGCGCCAACACCACACCACTCTGATCAAAGAGGTGGTGCGTATGCTGGGTGCTGGGGTGGTGCACGGCGATTTGTCCGAATTCAACATCCTGCTGGCGCACACCCCCGGTATGGATGGGGCCGACGGTGTGGATGAGCCGGTGATCATCGACCTGCCGCAAGCGGTGGATGCGGCGGGCAACAACCACGCCCAGCGCATGCTGCTGCGCGACGTGGCCAACTTGCGCGACTTCTTTGGCCAGTTCGCCCCCGAACTGCTGGCCACAGAGTACGGCCCGGAAATCTGGAGCCTGTACCAGGCCGGGCTGCTGAGTGTGGACACACCACTCACAGGCCGGTTTGAGCGCGCCCAAGCCAGTGTGGACATGCAGGCAGTATTGCGCGAGATTGACGACGCCCGGGCAGAGGACGCGGCGCGTCGGCTGCGGATGGCGACGGCGGGCTGAGGCTGGTCCTGCGGGACAAAGACCGAAGAACGTTTTACGTCTTGGGTGGCAGCGGGCGGGGTATTGGGGCCCACCTCAGACGCGCTTCGCTTTGCGACATCGGTGGACCCCAACACCCCACCCGCTGCAGCGCGCACGTTGGTTCACCACCGTTCAACAGCCGGATCCCGAACACGCAGTGAAGCCTGCGACTGTCGCTGGCCGTGTGGGGTTAGCCGGGGGGCCGATGTCGCAAAGCGCAGCGCGTCTGAGGCTCCCCGGCTAACCCTACATGGCCTACCCAGAACGTCAGCACCTCAGCGAATGAACCCGGTATTCAACCCTGCCCAAGTCCGTGCTCGGACCATCAAACCCGGCCTTAACGCGCCGCCTCATCGGGCACCACAGCGGGTGCGGGCACAGACACCGGTGCCACCGGCCCCAAGGTAGGCACGGCGGTGGAGGCTGAAATGGGCGACACCGGCGCACTGGCGGGCAGCGTGACTTGCGACTCCACAAACTCGACCGGTTCACTGGCGGGCACAGCGGGTTCCTCTACCACCACCTCCTCTTCGGGTTCCGGGGCGGGCTGACGCACCGGTTGTGGCACCGGCACCGGCTCGGGCACGGGCTCGGGCGCCATCAGACCTTGGGCCCAGTCGCGCAGCCCTTTGGCCAGTTGGCTGAAAAAGCCCTCGGGTGGTGTCTCAAAACGTACGCGTGGGTCAATCAACTTGGATCGCAGCGCCTGGGCGGTGACCTCACCGACGATCGGCAAGGCGCTGTGTGCGCCCTGGCCCCAGTAGTCGCTGCGCAGGGTGATGCGCCCGTCGTTGAAGCCGACCCAGGCACCGGCCACCAGTTGTGGGTGCATCAGGATGAACCAGCCGTCGGTGTTGTCCTGGGTGGTGCCGGTTTTACCTGCCACATCGGCGCGGATGCCGTAGCGGCTGCGAATAGCCACCCCGGTGCCTTTGTCCACCACACCCCGCATGGCGTCGAGCAGCTGGTAGTTGGCTTGGGCCGACAGGGCACGCTGGGGCTTGGCCGGGGCGAATTCGGCCAGCACCTCGCCCTGGCGGTTCTCGATGCGTGTCACCAGCATCGGCGCCAAGTACTGACCGTCATGCGCGATGCTGCTGTAGGCGCTGACCATTTCCTTCAAGCTCACCGGGCTGGTGCCCAGCGCCAGCGCGGGCACCGCCTCCAGCGGGCTCTCGTTGACCCCCATGGCACGCGCCAGCCGGGCCACCCGCTCGGGGCCCACGGATTGCATCAGCTGGGCGGTGATGGTGTTTTTGGAATAGGCCAGCGCGTCGCGCAGGCGCATGGGTTTGTCGCTGGGTGAGCCTCCGTCGCTCGGGCGCCAGACTTCACCACCGGGCAGCGGGATCTCCACCGCCTGGTCGATCAGCGTGTCGTCGGGGCTGGCGCCCTCATCGAAGGCGGCGCCGTAGACAAAAGGTTTGAAGGTGGAGCCGGGCTGGCGCCGTGCTTGCGACACATGGTCAAACGGCTCATTCGCAAAGTCGCGGCTGCCCACCCAGGCGCGCACCTGGCCGTTGCGCGGGTCCAGTGCCAGGAAACCGGCCTGTAGCCGGGTTTTCTGGGTGCGCAACTGGCCCATGAAGTTACCGTCTTTCAGCAAGGCCTTCATCACGTCGTCAGCATTTTGGCCCGCATCGACCGCACGGCGAAACTCCGGTGTTTCGCGCACCAGGGTCTGCACCAAGGCGCTGTCTGGCCCCCAGACACGGCGCGGTTGCCAGGCGGCGTCGGCCAGGGTTTGCAGGTGGCGGCTCTGGCGCGCCAGCGCCTGGTTGGCCAGGGTCTGCAGGCGTGCGTCGATGGAGGTGTGCACCACCAGGCCGTCGGCATAGAGGTTGTAGTCGTGGTCGTCGGCCCAGTCGATCAGCCATTTGCGCAACTGCACCGCAAAGTGTGGCACCGGGCCGCTGTCTTCGACCTGGCGCTCAAAGTCAATGCGCAGCGGGCGTTTGCTCAGGCTGGTGTACTGCGCGGCGTCCAGCTGCCCGCGTTTGACCATCTGCGCCAGCACGGTGTTGCGCCGCTGCAAGGCCCGCTCGGGGTTGAGCACCGGGTTGTAGTAGCTGTTGCCCTTGAGCATGCCCACCAGCGTGGCGCTTTCCAGCACACTGAGCTGGTCGGCCGACTTGTCAAAGTAGGTGCGCGCTGCCATCTCGATGCCGTAGGCGTTGTAGAGAAAGGGCACGGTGTTGAGGTAGGTCTCCAGGATCTCGGGTTTGGTGTAGAGCGCCTCGATCTTGAACGCGGTGATGGCTTCCTTGAGCTTGCGTGTCAGCGTGGGCGCGCGGCCAATCTCCTGTGGGAACAGGTTGCGTGCCAGTTGCTGAGTCAGCGTCGAGCCGCCTTGCCGGTCACCTGAGAAGGTGTGCAGCGCAGCCGACGCGGTGCGCCGCCAGTCCAGTCCGAAGTGTCCGTAAAAACGGTGGTCTTCGGTGGCGACCAATGCGTTGACCACCGAGGGCGCCACATCTTTGAGCGGCACCCAGACCCGGTTGGCCCATTTGAACTCGGTCAACAACTTGCCGTCGCTGGACAGCACCTGGGCGGGCAGATCAACTTTGGCCTTGCGGATGTCGCTGATGGCAGGTGTGAATGGAATCAGCAGCAGGGTGTAGGCCAGCAGCAGGATCGGCAACGCGGCCACAGCCCAGACCAGCTCGCGCCGGGTCGGGCGGCGCAGGCGGAGAAATCGCTCAGTGACAAAAGGTGGGAATCGGAAGGATAAGGACACGCAGGAACCAAAGAGCATGGGTTGCCAGGGCCGCCGGATTATCCGCCGCCCTCTATCGCCCCCACAACACGCCGCATTACCCGGCACTTGGTAGGTGCCCGCCCTCAGAACCCGACAAGCAGGCCTTGAATAGCTGTACGCCCTTTCATTAAAAAGGGCTAGAGGCCAAGATGGCCCAAATTTTGTGCCGCTATCTGGCGGAAACCTTCCGACACTCGCACATCGCTGGCCGCGGCTTGCCAGAACCTGGCGGCAAGTGTGCGGGCACGTTGCCACTCGGGCAGCGTGGCGGCGGTGGGCTGCAGGGGCCGCGCGGCAAAATCGCGCGCCACCAGCTCACCCGCCACCGGCGCGTACAACATGGGCAACATGTCGTAGGTAGGGGACAGCACCCAGTCGTCGTCCTGGATCAGCAGTGAGATGTTGCCGTAATGCCGGTCGGTGTTGGCAATCAGCTGGCCGTAGGCTTCCAGCAAGCGCAGGGTGCGGGCGTCTTCGGGTTTGAGCAACTTGCGCGCCACCATGCGGTTGGCGGTGGCGGCCCAGTTGTCCATCTCGCCCACGTATTCGGCGTCATACACCTGCAGCGACACCATGCCGATGCGGCCCACCTGAGCCTGCCCATTCGCGGCGGGTGTCCGGTCAAACCGCTCAACTTCCAGGAAAATTCGGCCTGCACCGCTATGAATTTGCGTGTGTGCGGCGGGGATACCAGCCTCGGCCAGCGTTTGCAGCGCCAGGTGTTCACACACCAGCAGGTCACGCGTGCGCTGGTCCACCGCGCTGTCGCCAGCGGGCGAGAACTTCACCAGCACCGGTCGCCCGGCGGTGAGGGTGCAAAACTTGGGCTGCTCGCCACCCGCTGACGAGCCCGGGTGCGTGCCCTGCATGGCCTGGTCGGCCAGGCGCGGGTAATCCACCGCTGAATCGACGCGGGAGGCCCGCTCGGGCAAGCTGTGGAAACGTGCAAACGCCGCCTCGCCCAGGATCAGGTTGCCCGGCAAATCATCGCCAAACAGGGTGAGGGCGCGCAACACGTCGTCGTCGCTCCAGTGGCGCGGGTCGCTGCCCAGTTGCAGCTCGGGGTGGGCGTGGGCAAAGGTGCGGCCCATGAAGCCCTGCGGGCGCATGTCATCCAGAAACCAGGGCAGGCCGTCGTGTTTGGCACTCAGGCCATCGGCCTCATCAACCCAGAACGCGCCGCCTTCGAGCGGCACCAGCCGTGCAAAGGGCGACGGCTGGCCGCGTGCGTCGATACGCATCACCTGCACCTCGCGCCCCACACCGGGCACGCTGCGCGCCAGCACGTAGCGCTGCGAACGCGCCGCGCCCACTTTTTGCACCTGCCCCGACTGGATCAGTGGCGACAAAGCCCGCGACACGGTGGGCTGGCTAACCCCCAAGATCGATTGCAGCTCGGCACTGGTCAGCACACTGCCCTGGCGGCGCAGCGCCTGCAGGGCTTGCTGGGTGAGGTTGTTTGGGATGGCCATGAATGATTATATGAATAGATTTTTTCTGTTGAAATATTTCATAAATCAGATACTTATGTTAATTTACGAATAGATAAACTGCTTATCACGTCTGACGATTTTTTCACGCCACCCCGAGGCACCAGGAGGTCAGACCTCGCCAGCGCTGCCATCTCCAGGGACGCAGTCGCGCGGCTGAAGGCCTTGTGGCTGGCCCATGCCGTATGAGTACGCTGGCGCACTGAACCACCCGACGCCATCAGCCACAATCGCGCGAGAAGCTGGACACTCCCGGAGCCAGTCACCTGGAAAGTCTGACGTGTATGGTTTCATCCCCCCTTCGGTATGGCGCCGTTCTTGGCTGCGGGTCGGCGCTGGCCTGTTGGCGCTGGGGCTGCTGGCGGTGCTGACCCTCGCGCTGGTGGGCTGGAACTGGCTGCGCGCACCGGTAGAACGGTTGGCACTTGAAAAAACCGGCCGTGCTTTGCAGATCAGCGGTGACCTGACGGTCGATTTTGGCTGGCCGGTGGCGCGTTTACATGCCGCCAGTGTCACCTTTGCCAACCCGGCCTGGGCGCAAGAACCACAGATGGTGACGGCTGAAGGCGTGGCGGTGAGTGTCGATCTGCCCGCGCTGCTGCAGCGCACCGTGGCCTTCACCGAAGTGCGCCTGGACCAGGCCGCCATTTTTCTGGAACAGGCGACCGACGGGCGCAAAAGCTGGCTGCTGGACCTCAACCAGCAGGACGAAACCGCACGCATCCACATCGGGCGCGTGACACTGAGCCAAGGAACGCTGGGGTATGACGATGTGCGCCAAAAAACCAGCATCCGCGCCCAACTTTCCACGACCGCTGGTGTGGACACGAGCCCAGCCGGGCTGGACTTGAGCTTTTCAGCCACCGGCCAATTCAAGGGCCTGCCGGTCAAGGCGCAGGGCAGCGGTGGGCCGGTGCTGGCGCTGCGTGACACCAGCCAGCCGTATCCGCTCAAACTGAGCGCCAGCGTCGGCCCGACCCGCGTGGAGGTGGACGGCACCCTCACCGGGCTGCTGGCGTTCTCGGCGGTGGACATGCAGATGGCGCTGCACGGCGGCAGCCTGGAGCAGCTCTACCCGCTGCTGGGCATCGCTTTTCCGGCGACACGGGCCTACACCGCCGAGGGACGTTTGATCCACACGGACCAGCGCTGGCGTTTTGAGCAATTTGCCGGCCGCATTGGCGCCAGCGACATCGCCGGGTTCGTCCAGGTGGAAACCGGTGGCAAGCGGCCCGCCTTGCGCGCCGACCTGACCGCCAAAGTGCTGGCGCTGGACGATCTGGGCCCGCTGATCGGCGCCCGCACCGGCAGTGTCACCCGCGCGGTGGCCGACCCGCTGGCCCAACGCCGGGTGTTGCCCGACTTGCCGTTCAACGCGGCGCGCTGGAACTCGGTCGATGCCGAGGTGCAACTCACCGCCAAGACCCTGCGCCGCGCCGAAGCCCTGCCGCTGGAAGACCTCACGGCGCACGTGAGTCTGCGCGATTCGGTGCTGACGCTGGACCCGCTCAACTTTGGCATGGCAGGCGGTGAGCTGCAGACCCGCATCACGCTGGACGGTCGTAACACGCCGATTCAGGCCACCGTGCAGCTGCGGGCGCGCAAGCTGTTGCTGTCCAAACTGTTCCCCACGGTGGACCTGACCCAGGCCAGCATCGGCCAGATGAACGGTGAGTTCAGTCTGACCGGCAGCGGGAACTCGGTGGGCAAGATGCTGGCCAGTGCCGACGGCAAGGTTGCTCTGGTGGTGGCGGGTGGCCAGATCAGCCGGCTGATGATGGAAAAAGCCGGCCTGCATCTGTGGGAAATCCTGCAGCTCAACCTGACCGGTGACAAGCTGGTGAAGCTGCGGTGCGCGGTGGCCGACTTCAACGTCAAAGCCGGCACCATGCAGACCGAGGCACTGGTGTTCGACACCCAGATCACCACCCTGCTGGGCACCGGCAGCATCAACCTGGCGCAAGAAACGCTGGACCTGACGCTGACCCCCAAAACCAAGGCCACCAGCCCGGTCGCCTTGCGCAGCCCGATCTACATTCGCGGCAGTTTTGCTCAACCCCAGGTCAGCATCGACACCGGCCGCGTAGCGGCGCGTGCCGTTGGCGCGGTGGCGCTGGGCCTGGTCAACCCGCTGCTGGCCTTGTTGCCGCTGATCGACGCGGGCCCCGGTCAGGACAGCGATTGCGGCCAGTTGGTGCGCGACGCCCGGGTCGGGCCGCGCGCATCGGGCAATCCAGCCAAAGCTCAGAAGTAGCCCCCACCCGCCAAGCGCTGACGCTGCGTGACTCTTGTCACCGTCGTTTTGATACCCGGGCACGTACCATGATTTCCAGCGTTTTTCACTGGAGATGAGTGACCATGAGCACCCCCGCCGCACCTGCTGCCGCATCCGTCAATGCCCCCGCCGCCGCCCACGGCCGTCTGGAACACCTGCCGGTGTCGATGTTTTCGATCGTCATGGGGCTGGCCGGCACCACCATCGCACTGGAAAAAGCCGAGCAGCGATGGGGCTGGTCGGTGTCTCCCAGTGCGGTGTTGCTGGCCCTCACCGCGCTGGTGTTTGCCGCCATCAGCCTGGCTTACCTGGCCAAGTTCGTGCTGCACCGCCAGCATGTGGTGGCCGAGTTCAACCATCCGATTCGGCTGAGCTTTTTCCCGGCCATGTCGATTGGTTTGCTGCTGCTGGCCATTGCCTTCATGCGCCACGCGCCCGGTGTGTCGCTGGTTTTGTGGGCGGTGGGCGCTGCGGTGCAACTGCTGTTCACGCTGGCCGTCCTGTCGGCCTGGATGCACCACGACAAGTTTCAGGTGCAACACAGCAACCCGGCCTGGTTCATCCCGATTGTGGGCAACATCCTGGTGCCGGTGGCCGGGGTGCCGCTGGGTTACCAGGAGGTGTCGTGGTTCTCCTTCAGCGTCGGGCTGATGATGTGGACACCGCTGCTGGCGGTGCTGTTGAACCGGTTCTTCTTTCATCCGATGCTGCCTGCCAAACTGCTGCCCACGCTGTTCATCCTGATCGCGCCACCCGCGGTGGGTTGTCTCTCCTGGGTCAAGCTGCACAACGGGGTGGTGGATGATGTGGCGCGTATCCTGTATTACTTTGGCCTGTTCATCACCTTGCTGCTGCTGTCGCAGGCCCGGCACTTCTGGAAGCTGGCCTTTGCCCTGCCGTGGTGGGCCTACACCTTCCCCGTGGCGGCCATGACCCTGGCCACGTCGGTCATGCTGGAGCAGGTCGGCGGCGGCTTTTTTGCCGCGCTGTTTGTGGTGCTGTTGACGGCGCTGGTGCTGCTGGTGACGCTGATCAGCGTTCGCACCGTGATCGCCATGCAACGCGGCCAGATTTGCGTGCCCGAATAAGGCCACTGTGCCGCCGTCGCCAGCCCCGGTGGCGTCATCCATCGTGACAGTTGCCTGCCGCTGATGGATAGAAGCGGGGCTTATCGCGCCTGAAAGCAGCCGCCAAAACCTACCTGATGGGCGCCTAAGTCAATAGAATTGAAAGTTGCCTGCGGTAGGGACGCAGCGACAGGGTGTAGTGAAACCATGAAGGGCCAACACATGACAGACTTTGACGAATCCTCGTTCGGCTCACGCAACGAGCGTGACCCCCGACTTGTCAGCCACTTGACACGCAACACCTTCGCCATGGTGCTCGCCGGCGGGCGCGGCAGCCGCCTGCGAGAACTGACCGACTGGCGCTCCAAGCCCGCGGTGCCCTTTGGCGGCAAGTTCCGCATCATCGATTTCACCCTGTCCAACTGTGTCAACTCAGGCGTGCGCCGCGTGGGTGTGGCCACCCAGTACAAGTCACAAAGCCTGATCCGGCACCTGCAGCTGGGCTGGAGTTTTCTGGATGGCCGTCTGGGCGAGTTCATCGAGATCATGCCCGCGCAGCAGCAGGTGGATGAATCCCATTGGTACCAAGGCACGGCGGACGCGGTGTTCCAGAACCTGCGCGAAATCCGCCACGCCAACCCGGAATATGTGCTGATCCTCTCGGGCGATCACATCTACCGCATGGACTACGGCCGCCTGCTGCTCGGCCACGTCGAGAGCAAGGCCGACATGACCGTGGCCTGTATCGAGGTGCCCCTCAAGGACGCCAGCGAATTTGGTGTGATGGCGGTCAACGACGAGGGTCGCGTGGTGGAGTTCCAGGAAAAACCTGCCAACCCGCCGCCCATGCCCGGCAACCCGGACATGGCGCTGGCCAGCATGGGGGTGTATGTGTTCAACGCCCGCTTCCTGTTCGAGCAGCTCAACCGCGACGCCGACGACCCCAAGTCCAACCACGATTTCGGCAAGAACATCATCCCGCACTGCGTCAAACGCTACCGCACCTTTGCGCAAAACTTCTCCGAGAGTTGTGTGCAAGAGCCCGGCAAACCGCCGTATTGGCGCGATGTGGGCACGCTGGACGCCTATTGGTCCGCCAACATGGACCTGGTGGAAGTCACCCCCGACCTGAACCTGTACGACGAGAACTGGCCCATCTGGACCTGGCAAGAGCAGCGTCCGCCGGCCAAGTTTGTGTTTGATGACGAAACCCGGCGCGGCAGCGCGGTGGACTCCACCGTGTCAGGCGGCTGCATCATCAGCGGGGCCACGGTGCGCCACTCCATGCTGTTCTCAGGGGTGCACGTGCACAGCTACTCGCTGGTGGAAGACTCGGTGGTCCTGCCCAATGTGCAGATTGATCGCCACTGCATTGTCAAGAAATGCATTCTGGACCGGGGCTGCCACCTGCCCGAAGGCACCCAGATTGGCGTCGACCACGAAGCGGACCGTAAACGCTTTCACGTGACTGAGACCGGCATCACGCTGGTCACACCCGCCATGCTGGGCCAACTGAAAGACAGCATCCGCTGACACCCACCAAGAGACCAGCGCCCAACTGGCGCGGGTCCAGCCCCATGAAAAAAGGCCCGACTGCCATGCAGCCGGGCCTTTTCATTGGGTGTGACCAGAATTACTTGGCGACCACGCGCACCATTTCCAGGCACTTGTTGGAATAACCCCATTCGTTGTCGTACCAGGCCACCAGTTTCACGAAGGTGCCGTCCAGCGCGATGGAAGCGTCAGCGTCAAACACGCTGGTGCGGGTTTCGCCGCGGAAGTCGGTGGCCACTACTTTTTCATCCGTGTAACCCAGCACGCCCTTCATGGCACCTTCGCTTTGTGCCTTGATTTCGGCACAGATTTCGGCCATGGTGGCGCTGGTGTTGAGTTCAACGGTCAGGTCAACCACGCTCACGTCACTGGTGGGCACGCGGAAAGACATGCCGGTGAGCTTCTTGTTCAGTTCAGGAATGACCACACCCACGGCCTTGGCAGCGCCAGTGCTGGAAGGAATGATGTTTTCCAGAATGCCGCGGCCGCCGCGCCAGTCTTTGTTGGACGGGCCATCCACGGTTTTTTGCGTGGCAGTCGCTGCGTGCACGGTGGTCATCAGGCCGCGCTTGATGCCAAACTTGTCGTGGATCACCTTGGCCAGCGGGGCCAGGCAGTTGGTGGTGCACGATGCGTTGGAGATGATGGCTTGACCGGCATAGGTCTTGTCATTCACGCCAAACACAAACATCGGGGTGTCGTCTTTGGACGGTGCCGAGAAGATAACCTTCTTCGCGCCCGCTGCCAGGTGTTTCTCGCCGCCGGCCTTGTCCAGGAAAATACCGGTGGATTCGATCACGATGTCGGCGCCGACTTCGTTCCACTTCAGGTTGGCCGGGTCTTTTTCTTGCGTCAGGCGGATTTTTTTGCCGTTGACGATCAGCGTGTTGCCGTCGACCGACACGTCGCCCTTGAAACGGCCATGCACCGAGTCGTATTGCAGCATGTACGCCAGGTAGTTGGGCTCCAGCAGGTCGTTGATGGCGACCACTTCAATGTCGTCGAAGCTCTGCAGGGCGGAACGCAACACGTTGCGGCCAATGCGGCCAAAGCCGTTGATACCAATCTTGATCGTCATACTTTTTCTCCGGGAGTTAATTAAAACCAACCTGTGGCTTGCTCGGCGTTCAGAACCGGCGCGGTCATGTTTCAAGCGGGTCAGCGCCTATTTTACCGATCACCAGCACGGCTGGGAACATGCCGGTAACACGCCCGCCTGACGCGCACCCGACAGCACCGGCGGGCCGGGCCGTGGGCTATGCTTACGGCCCCGCCAGCAACCACAAGCCCCTGCCATGAGCCTGCTTTTTTCGCCCTTGCATCTGCCCTCGCCACGCGGTGGCCTCACCCTGCCCAACCGCCTGGTGGTGGCGCCGATGTGCCAGTACCAGGCCGTCAAGGGTTGCGCCACCGACTGGCACCTGATGCATTGGGGCAACCTGCTCAACAGCGGCGCGGCGATGTTCACCATCGAAGCCACCGCCGTGCTGCCAGAAGGTCGCATCACCCCGGCGTGCCTGGGGTTATGGGATGACGCCACCGAGGCCGCGCTGGCCGACCACCTGCACCGCGCCCGCGCGCTGGCGCCCCACTCCGCGGTGTGTATCCAGCTGGCCCACGCGGGGCGCAAGGCGTCGAGTGCCGTGCCTTGGGAGGGCGGGCAACTGCTGTCACCGGAACAAGGTGGCTGGTCCACCGTGGCGCCCTCTGCCTTGCCCCATTCACCTACCGAGGCAGCCCCGACCGAGATCAGCGCGGCTGAGCTGGTGCGCATCCGCGACGCGTTTGTGTCTGCCGCGCAGCGCGCCCAACGCATCGGCGTGGACGCGATTGAACTACACGGTGCCCATGGCTATTTGTTGCACCAGTTTCTGTCGCCGCTGGCGAACCAGCGCAGCGATGCGTATGGCGGCTCATTCGAGAACCGCATCCGCTTTCCGCTGGAAGTGTTCCAGGCGGTGCGCGCGGCCTACGACGGCGTGTTGGGTCTGCGCCTGTCGGCCTCTGACTGGGTGGACGGCGGCTGGGACTTATCCCAAAGTGAAGCCTTCTGCCAGCAGCTCAAGGCGGCGGGCTGCGACTTCATCCACGTCTCGTCGGGCGGTGTGTCACCCTTGCAAAAGATCACGCTGGGTGCAGGCTACCAGGTGCCGTTGGCCAAAAGCATTCGCGCCAGCAGCGGCATGGTGACCACCGCTGTGGGCTTGATCACCGAACCGGCCCAGGCCGAAGCCATTTTGCAGGCCGGTGACGCCGATCTGGTGGCGCTGGCACGGGCCTTCTTGTACGAGCCGCGCTGGGGCTGGCATGCAGCAGCCGCGCTGGGCGGTACGGTAGAGGCCTTCCCGTCGTATTGGCGCTGCCTGCCACGCGCAGCGCAGACGGTGTTTGGCCAAGTGTCAGTGGGTATGCGCTAACTGTTTGAGCACCTGCATACCGTCGCGGCCCTGTCACAAAAGTTTCATGCTGGGCGGGAACACTCGCTGGGTTATTCCATCAACCTACGAGGCCCCGACCGTGAACCAACCAACCCTGCGCCCCAACGACCTCTTCAACGAAGAAGACTCCAACACCTCCAGCAACCCGCATATTGATGCGGTGGTCAGCGCACGGCTGAGCCGTCGCAGCATGTTGCTCAGTGGTGTGGGTGCTGCCGGTGGCGCCCTGCTGGGTGGTATCGGTTTGAGCGGCTGCGCCACCTCGGCCACCGCTGGTGCTGGCGCTGCGGGTGCTGCTGCGCTGTCTGCCCCCCTGAACACGCTGGGTTTTGCGGCCGTGGGCAAAAGCCTGGCTGATACTGTGACGGTGGCCGATGGCTACCAGACCCAGGTGCTCTACGCGCTGGGCGACCCGCTCACCGCCAGCACACCCGCTTACAAGAACGACGGCACCGACACCGACTTTGACAAACGCGCCGGTGACCACCATGACGGCATGGAATGGTTTGGCCTGGATGCCAACGGCAAGCCTTCTGCCTCCAGCACCCAGCGCGCGTTGTTGGCCATCAACCACGAGGCCACCACCGACGAAAAACTCAGCTCCTTCTTCCTGCACGCCAATGGCGGCACCTCCAAGCTGCCGCGTCCGGCCAGCGAGGTGGACAAAGAGCTGGCCATCCACGGTGTCTCGGTGGTGGAAATTGAAGCCAAGGGCAACCAGTGGGCTTACAAGGCGGGCTCCCCGTTCAACCGCCGCGTCACCACCCTGACCGACGTCCTGGTCCACGGCCCGGCCAAGGGCAGTGAACATCTGGTCACCAAATTCAGCCCGGACGGCACCCGCGCGCGCGGCACGCTCAACAACTGCGGCACCGGCAAAACCCCCTGGAACACCTTTGTGTCGGGCGAAGAAAACTGGGCCGGTTACTTTTATCGTGATGCCAAGGACGACGATCGCCGTGGCAAGAAAAACCCGCAAGTGGCAGCTTTGAACCGTTATGGCCGCAAAGCCGGCGCTGCCAGCCGCCATGGCTGGGAGAGCGCGGGCGCAGGGGATGCTTATGTGCGCTGGAACAACGGCGCCCTGGCGTCTGATGCCAAAAGCGACTACCGCAACGAGATGAACACCTTTGGTTATGTGGTGGAAATGGACGCCTACAACCCCAAGCTGGCCGTTCGCAAGCGCACCGGTCTGGGCCGTTTTGCCCATGAAAGTGTGAGTTTTGCCAAGCCCGTGCCCGGCCAGCCGATCGTGGCCTACATGGGTGACGACTCGCGTGGTGAATACATGTACAAGTTTGTCTCAAGCGCCAAATGGGACGCTGCCGACGCACACAGCACCAACCCGCTGGACGTGGGTGACAAATACCTGGACAAAGGCACGCTGTATGCAGCCAGTTTCAAGGCAGACGGCACCGGCCAATGGCTGGAGCTGTCGATGGCCAACCCGATTGTGGCTGCCAACCCCGACTTTGCCTTCAAGTCCGATGCCGACATTGCCATCTTCACCCGCCTGGCCGCCGATGCGGTCAACGCCACCAAGATGGATCGCCCGGAATGGGGCGGTGTGAACCCACGCACCGGCGACTTCTACATGACGCTGACCAACAACAGCAACCGCACGGTGGACGGTGAGATGGGTGTGGATGCCGCCAACCCGCGCACCTACACCGACCTCAAAGCGGGCAAAGAGCAAAAAGGCAATGTCAACGGCCACATCATCCGCGTGGCACAAGCCAACCCGGCTGACACCAAATTCACCTGGGACATCTACCTGTTTGCCTCGGAAGCCGATGCCGACAAAACCCGTGTCAACCTGTCGAACCTGACGGATGACAACGACCTGTCGGCACCCGATGGCCTGGTGTTCAGCCCGTCCACCGGCGTGTGCTGGATCCAGACCGACGACGGTGCCATGACCGACAAGACCAACTGCATGTTGCTGGCGGCCATTCCCGGCAAGGTGGGTGACGGCAGCAGCAAAACGCTCAGCTACAAACGCGAGGACGGCAGCGAGAAACAGGTCACCACCCCGATGGGCAAGGCGCAATCGGCTGACATCCTCAAGCGCTTTTTGGTGGGCCCGGTCAACTGCGAGATCACCGGTTTGTGCGAGTCACCCGATGGCCGTGCGATGTTCATCAACATCCAGCACCCCGGTGAACTCACCCCGATGGCCGACATTGGCAACCCTGCCAAATACACCAGCCACTGGCCAGCCAACGCAGGTTACGGCGCCGGTCAACGCCCCCGCTCCGCCACCATCGTCATCACCAAAAAAGACGGTGGTGTGATCGGTAGCTGAGGCGAACGGCCTCCATGCGGATGCGCCAGCAGCTGTTGGCCAGCTGGCGCCTGATGCGGCTCGGCGGCCACCTGATGGGTGGTCTGGCCACGCTGCGCTGGCGCTTTCCGGGCTGGTCCGCCACCCGGCAACAAGAGGAAACTCAAGCCTGGGCCCTTGCTGCGCTTGGACTTTTAGCTATTGATTTAAAAGTATCTGGCGCGCCGCCCGCAACCGGCCCGGCACTGCGGGTGTCCAACCATGTGTCGTGGCTGGACATTCTGGTGCTGCAGGCCACCAGCCCGAGCCGCTTTGTGGCCAAGGCCGAGGTGCGCCAGTGGCCGCTGATGGGGCGGCTGGCCGCCAAGGCCGGCACACTGTTCATCAGCCGCGAGTCACCCCGTGACGCACTGCGGGTGGTGCACCAGATGGCCGAGCACCTCCAAGCCGGTGAGGTGTTGACTATCTTCCCCGAAGGCACCACCAGCAACGGGCAGCAGGTGCTGCCGTTTCACGCGAATTTGTTCCAGGCGGCGGTGTCCGCCAAGGCGCCAGTGCAAGCGCTGGCGCTGCAGTTTGTGGAGCGCGCCAGTGGCCAGGTCAGCCTGGCACCAATCTACATTGATGAAGACACGCTGTTGCAGTCGATGTGGCGCACGGTGCGCCATCCGGGTTTGCGGGCAGAGGTGCGGCTGGGGCCGGTGCAGCCGCCTTTGGGGCGGGACCGCAGGGCGCTCTCCCAGGACACCCGCGCCGCTGTGGATAACCTGCGTTGTCTGGTGTGAGCTGAGCGCGCGCCAGCGGCGAGGGGCGCCTGAACGCGGCGCCCCGTCAACAAAAGACTCAGTTGCCCAGAAAATGCTTGCGATAGCGCATCGGTAAATCCTGGATGCGCATCAACATTGGCAGGTCGGCGGTGTTGAAGTCCGGGTCCCAGGCTGGCGCGCCGAGCACCTTGGCGCCCAGGCGCAGGTAGCCTTTGATCAGCGCGGGTGGCTCCACCAGCAGTTGGTCATTGAGCTGCTCCACCGGCAGCGGCAGGCGCGGGCGCACGTGATAGTCAATCGGCGCCATGTGGGTGGCCTGCAGCTGGCGCCAGATGCTGGCCGCCACGTCACCACTGACCACACCGTTGTGCAGCATCGGGATGCTGGCGCAACCGACCATGGTGTCAAGCTGGTTGCGCACCATGAACTCGGCCAGTGCACCCCACAGCGCCATGATCACACCACCGTGGCGGTGCTCCGGGTGCACACAGCTGCGGCCCAGCTCGACCATGCGTTCGCGCAAGGAACGCAGGCGCACCAGGTCAAACTCGGTGTCGCTGTAGGTGCTGCCAATGCGTTTGGCCTGCGCCGGGGTGAGCACGCGGTAGGTGCCAATCACCTCTTGCGTGGCCTCGTCGCGCACCAACAGGTGTTCGCAATACGGGTCAAAAATGTCCACGTCGTGGCCAGGCACGGTGGTGCTCAGGCGGGCACCCATTTCCTCGGCAAATACGCGGTACCTCAGGCGCTGCGCCTGGCGGACCTCATCCGTGTGGCGCGCCCACGATACCTGCAGACCGCCGCGCTCAGGGCTTGCCACGACGCGCGACGCGTCAGGCTGGCAAAGCTCAGGTCGATGAAGTGACCCCCTGGGCAACGAGACCGGGGAAAAAGCAAATGTGGGGTTGGGTAGTTCTCTCATGGTCATGCTCCTTGGTTTGCCATGGATGGTGCGGGCGCGGGGTGACGCTTTGATGGCGATTTGATGACATCGCCATGACAGGGCAGCCCGGCCATCTGCTGACCAGGCTGGCCCTGCTGCCAACGCGCCGCCAGCGCCTCCCGTATAGTGCGGCCCGTTGTTGACAACCCGAAGAAAACCCGTTGAACACCTCCCCCGCCACCGATACACCGCCGCGCTTTGACTGCGTGGTGAAGGCCTGGCGTGCCCATGAGGCCGAGTTGCTCGCCTACCTGTCACGCCAGTTGCAGGACCACAGCCTCGCGCAGGACGTGCTGCAGGAGGTGTTTCTCAAATCCATGCGTGCTGGCCAGGGCTTTTGCCGTCTGGACAACCCGCGCGCCTGGCTGTTCCAAGTGGCCCGCACCACGCTGGTGGACCACACCCGCTTAGCCAAACCCTGGGTGGACTTGCCCGACGACTTGGTGGCACCGGTGGCCGAGCCGCGCCCGGCGGTCGACGCGCTGAATGCCTGCCTGAGCCGAAACCTGGCACGTCTGGACGAGGCTGATCGCGCCGTCATTGAGGCCTGCGACCTGCACGGCCAGACGGTGCGTGACTTTGCGCAAACCCACGGCTTGAGCCTGAGCGCTGCCAAGTCCCGCCTGCTGCGCGCCCGCCAGCGCCTGCGCCAGCACTTGGTCGCGCACTGCGGCGTGCAGTTTGACGAGCACGGGCAAGTGTGCTGCCACGTTGCCATGGAGGCCACATGAGTACCCACCACGATCACGATCACGATCATGGCCATAGCCATAGCCACGACCACCACCACGGACACAGCCATGCGCCGGCCAACTTCAACCGCGCTTTTGCGATTGGCATCGGGCTCAACACGGTGTTTGTGGGCATCGAGGCGTTTTACGGCTGGCAGATCAATTCGCTGGCGCTGCTGGCGGACGCCGGGCACAACCTGAGCGACGTGGCCGGGTTACTGCTGGCCTGGGGCGGCGCGCTGGCGGGCAAGTGGCGGCCGGATGCGCGGCACACCTACGGCTTCAAACGCGCCTCCATCCTGGCGGCCTTCATCAACGCGATGTTGCTGCTGCTGGCCATGGGCTCGCTGAGCTGGGAGGCGCTGCAGCGTCTGCAGTCCCCCGAAGCCACCCAGGGCTGGACCATGATGGCGGTAGCGGGTGTCGGCATCGTCATCAACACCGCCACGGCGCTGCTGTTCATGCGCGGCAGCCAGGACGACATCAACATCCGCGGCGCGTTCTTGCACATGGCGGCCGACGCGCTGGTGTCACTGGGCGTGGTGCTGGGCGGCGCGCTGTATTTGTGGCAGGGCTGGGCCTGGATCGACCCGGTGATGAGCCTGCTGATTGCGCTGGTGATTGTGCTGGGCACCTGGAGCCTGCTACGCCAATCGGTGCACCTGTTGTTTGACGGCGTGCCCGACTCGGTGGACGTGGCCGCGGTTCGCCAGCGGCTGCTGGGCCTGGGCGGCGTGGCCGAGGTGCATGACCTGCATGTGTGGGCCATGGGCACCTCCGACATTGCGCTGACCGCGCACCTGGTTCTGACCGACCCAGCAGCCGACAGCGGCGCGCTGCTGCACCTGGCGGAGCATGAATTGCATGAACACTTCGAGATCCGCCACGTCACGCTGCAACTGGAGTCACCCGACTACGCGCTGAACTGTGCGCTGCGCGAGGGCGCGGCCTGCCAGTAAGTTCAAGACGCTGACGGGATGGCAGTCATTGCCCAAGGCGGGCCTTTCCCGTGGCGGTCATGGCGGACGCAAGGCGCCTGCCCCGGGCTCGATCCGGGGCAATCCATGAACCCTGGAGGCATCGATCCCGGGTGCTGAAACCCCGGACTCGATCCGGGGCCGGGATGACCGTGAACTGCACCCGGTATTTTGAGGGCACCTACCCCCCAGGCTGAATCCTTTTGGGCATTGGCGCGTCTTCACGGGTATGACCGCCCTCACTGCCTCACTTGCCACCCTGCCCAAACGCCAGCCGCTGGCTTTTCTGATCTTGGCCGCCGCGCTCTGGCTGGGCCTGTACCAGCTGTTGCTGCCGCTGTCTGAGGCGGCCGTGGCCGCGCTACCGATAGCGCGCGACAGCCACCTGGGCGGCGCGCTGCAGTTTTTCATCTACGACACGCCCAAGGTGCTGATGCTGCTGACCGGCGTGGTGTTTGTCATGGGCATGGTCAACAGCTACTTCACCCCCGAGCGCACCCGCGCGCTGCTGGCCGGGCGCAGTGAAGGTGTGGCCAACGTGATGGCCGCCAGTTTGGGCATCGTCACGCCGTTTTGCAGCTGCTCGGCGGTGCCGCTGTTCATTGGTTTTGTGCAGGCGGGTGTGCCGTTGGGCGTGACGTTTTCGTTCCTGATCTCGGCACCCATGGTCAACGAGGTGGCGCTCACCCTGCTGTTTGGCCTGTTTGGCTGGCAAGTGGCGCTGCTGTACCTGGGCCTGGGTTTGAGCGTGGCGATTGTGGCGGGCTGGACCATTGGCCGCTTGAAGATGGAAGCGCATCTGGAAGACTGGGTGCGTGACATGCCCAAGACGTCCGCCAATTTCGAAGCGGGTGAGGTCACGCTGGCGGATCGTCTGGACGGCGGGTTTGCCGCCGTTCGTCAGATTGTCGGCAAGGTCTGGCCCTACATCCTGGCTGGTATCGCCATTGGCGCGGGCATCCACGGCTATGTTCCGCAGGATTTCATGGCCAGTTTCATGGGCAAAGACGCCTGGTGGAGCGTGCCGCTGGCGGTGCTGATGGGTGTGCCGATGTACACCAACGCGGCGGGCATCATCCCCATCGTGCAAGCGCTGTTGGCCAAGGGCGCAGCACTGGGCACGGTGCTGGCGTTCATGATGAGTGTGATTGCGCTCTCGTTGCCCGAGATGATCATCCTGCGCAAGGTGCTCAAACTGCGGCTGATCGCCACCTTTGTCGGCGTGGTGGCCAGCGGCATCCTGATCGTGGGTTTTGTGTTCAATGCGGTGCTCTGAATCGCTGATTTCTCCCATTCTCGAAAGGAAAAACCATGGACATCCAAGTACTCGGCACCGGCTGTGCCAACTGCCAAGCCACCCTTGCCCTGATCGATGAGGTGGCCCAAGCCAAAGGCGTGGCCATCACACTCGGCAAGGTCGAGGACCTCAAGCAGATCATCGGTTACGGTGTGATGAGCACGCCGGGCGTGGTGATTGACGGCAAAGTGGTGCACGCCGGTGGTGTGCCCAGTCGCGACAAGGTGATGCGCTGGTTGGCGTCCTGAGCCTCGGCTGGTCTGGCTGGGACGTGTGATCTGGCGGCTGTCTAGGCCAGGGCCGGGCGGCGCGGGCCGCTGAGCGCCAGGCTGCCCGCCACAGGTTCCCGCAGCGGGTCGGCATCACCCAGTTTGAAGGCGCCCACCATTTGCACCAGGTCCATGGCCTGGGTTTTGAGGCTGCTGGCCGCTGCGGCCATTTGCTCGACCAAGGCCGCGTTCTGCTGGGTGGCCTGGTCCATGTGGGTGACGGCCTCGCCGACCTGGGCCACCCCCAAAGACTGCTCGGTGCTGGCGGCACTGATCTCACCCATGATGTCGGTCACCCGTTTGATGCTGTTGACCACCTCGGTCATGGTTTCCCCAGCCTGGTCCACCAGGATGCTGCCTTGGCCGACCCGTTCCACACTGGCGTTGATCAGCTGTTTGATTTCCTTGGCGGCCTCGGCACTGCGTCCGGCCAGGGATCGCACCTCGGAGGCCACCACGGCAAAGCCCCGACCTTGCTCCCCGGCACGGGCGGCTTCCACGGCCGCGTTGAGCGCCAGGATGTTGGTCTGGAACGCGATGCCGTCAATGACGCTGATGATGTCGGCAATTTTGTGGGACGACTCGTTGATGCCTTTCATGGTCTGCACCACCTGGCCGACCACGTCGCCACCTTGTTGCGCCACCGCAGACGCACTCATGGCCAGCTGGTTGGCGGTGCGCGCCGATTCGGCATTCTGTTTGACGGTGGCGCCCAGCTCTTCCATGCTGGCCGAGGTCTGTTCCAGGGCGCTGGCCTGTTGTTCGGTGCGGGCTGACAGGTCGTGGTTGGCTTCGGCAATCTGGGAACTGGCTGTGGCCACACCTTCGGAGCCGCTGCGGACGTGACTGACCACCTTGACCAGATTGGCCTGCATCAAGGCCAGGGCATCGAGCAGCTCACCCACCTCATCACGGCTGGCGTGCAGGATGCGGGCGGTGAGGTCGCCACTGGCCGTGGTCTGGGCAAACGCCACCGCTTCACCGATGGGGCGGGTGACGGAGCGGGTGATCACCACCGCCAACACAGCCGCCAGCAACAGCGCAGCCAAGGTGGCGACTGCAATGACAATGGACGTGGTGCGATTGGCCTGGGTGGCGGCTTGGATGTCCTCTTTGGACATGTCCACCTGCAGCGCCATCAGCTTCTCCAGGGGTCCAAAAAATTGGGGCGCCAGCGGACTGACTTTTGATTTGTAGATGGTGAGGGCATCCTCGAGTTTCCCCTCAGCCAGGGCCTGTTTGGCCGGGTTCAGCCCGTCGTTGCGAAAGGCGGCCATGGCAGGTTCAACCTCGGCGACCAAGACCTTTTCTTGCGGGGACAGGTTGGTGGCGAGAAAGGCCTGCCAGTCCTGGTCCATGAGGTCGAAATTCTTGTCCATCTCGGACACCCGTTTGCCAATGTTGGCAGGCTCCGGGTTCAACAACATGTCCATCACCAGGGTGCGGTTGCGGATGGCCAGGTATTGCACCGCGCTCATGTTGTTCATGGGGACAAGACTGTCGTTGTACATGTCGACCGTTCCGTCGAACGTCTTGCCAATACCCGCCCACCCTGCGTAGGCAATACCCAGAAGAAGAAGCACCAGGGTCAGGAAGGCGCCGGAAAGACGGGCACCGATTTTGAAATTGTTGAGCATGATGGTTTTCTCTCAAGACATACAGCCACAGGTGACCAGGTGCAGCACGTGCGCGTCTTGCGGGCAGTCGGCCAGGCCGGGCGGCAAAGTCTGCTGTCACCTCAAGCCGCGGATATTGCAGGCAGGTTCAGTATTGCACATCTGGATGCCCATGGGCGGCGGTAGAAAGAAGGCAGCATGCGGCCGACTTGGTGGTGACACGGCATCGTCACGCCACAAACGTAAACTCCTGGTATGAACAACGGCACATTCCTGGCAGCCATTGACCTGGGCTCCAACAGCTTTCGGCTTGAAATCGGGCGTTTTGACCACGGGCAGATCCAGCGGGTGGACTACCTGAAGGAGACCGTGCGCCTGGGCAACGGTTTTGACGAGGAACGCAACCTGTCGGTCGAGGCCATGACCCGCGGCTGGGATTGCCTGGCGCGTTTTGCCGAGCGGCTGGCGGGCTTTGGCCCGGACCAGGTGCGCGCCGTGGCCACCCAAACCCTGCGCGAAGCCAAAAACCGCGACGACTTTCTGAAGCGTGGCCGCGAGGTGCTGGGTTTTCCGATTGACGTGATTGCCGGCACCGAAGAAGCGCGCCTGATCTACCAGGGCGTGGCGCACTTTCTGCCGCAAAGCGCCGAGCGCCGCCTGGTGATCGACATTGGCGGGCGCTCCACCGAACTGGTGCTGGGGCATGACCTGGACGCCACCCAAACCGCCTCGTACCGGGTGGGCAGCGTGACCTGGTCGATGAAATACTTTCCCAAGGGTGAATTCACCGAGCAGGCCTTGTTTCGCGCCGAAGTGGCCGCCCAGGCGGTGCTGGATGAAGCGCTTGCCAGCTACCCGCCCCACCAATGGGACACGGCGTACGGCGCCTCCGGCACGGTCGGCGCGGTGGCCGACATTCTGGCGCTGGCGGGCTGGGGCAGTGGCCAGATCACCCGCGAGGGGCTGGACTGGCTGGTCAAGTGCCTGCTGCGCGCGGGCAGCGTTCATCATGTGCAGCTGGAAGGCTTGAAAGATGATCGCCGCGCGGTGATCGGCGGCGGCGTGAGTGTGCTGCGCGGGCTGATGGACCTGCTGCAGATCGACACCCTGCAGGTGGCCCAAGGCGCCCTGCGCCACGGCGTGCTGCAGGAGATGCTGACGCGCGACGCCCACGCCACCGACGCACGCGACACCTCGGTGCAGCGGCTGGCGCAAAAATTTGCCGTGGACGCCAGCCAAGCCGCACGCGTCAGCCGGGCGGCGGCGCGCCTGCTGGCGCAGGTGTTGCCAGACGACGCGCCAGACGCCCACGTGCTGCAGCGCAAGCTGCGCTGGGCGGCGGCGCTGCACGAAGTGGGCATGGCCATCTCCAACAGCGACTACCACAAACACGGCGCCTACATTCTGGAAAACGCCGACACAGTGGGTTTCAGCCTGCCCGAGTTGCATCGCCTGGGCCTGCTGGTGCTGGGCCACCGTGGCAAGCTGCGCAAGCTGGAGGCCGACTTTGAAGAGTCCGGCTTTGTGATGCTGCTGCTGGCCATGCGCCTGGCCGTCATCCTGTGCCACGCCCGCCAAGACCCGCAAGACGAGCGCGTGACGCTGGCCTACGCCGCCAAACGCCAGCGCTTCACCCTCACTGTGGATGAGGTCTGGGCCTCGGACTACCCGCAGTCGACCCACTTGCTGCGCCAGGAAAGTCTGGCCTGGCAGAAGATGCCCTGGAGTTTGGAGCTGGTCGTCAACTGAGTCGCGTCAGATCAGCTCCGGGCTGATCACGGACACCAGGTGCACGCGTAGCTCTTGCTCGCGCTGGCGACTGCGCAGCCACCAGACGGCACCTTTGCGGATGTCACACGCGGCCTCATCCACACCCAACAGGCGCGCGGCGATCTGGCCCAGCATCGGCTGATGGCCCACCAGCAGCACCGCACCTTTGTGCGGCGGGCCGTTTTCAGCGGTCCATTGAATGAAAGCCAATGCTTCATCGGCATTGGACTGCGGCGCCAGCTCGTCGCGGAACTTGAACTTGCGCCCCAGCGCACGCGCGGTCTGCTCGGCCCGCCGCGCCGGGCTGACCAGCACCCGGGTGCTCTCGGGCAGTTGGCGGTCCAGCCACTTGGCCACGCGGGCAGCCTGGCCCTCGCCCTTGTGGGTGAGGGCGCGCGACAGGTCGTCACAACCGGGCTCGGCATCCAACGCCTGGGCGTGTCGCCAAAGGATCAAATCCATAACTTGTTGTCCTTATGCCATCAGGGCTTGGCTGAATAAAGGGCCATCAACCTGGCCTGCGCACCGACCGCTGCTTTGGGCTTGGCCGGACTGCGGGGCGGTGTCACTTGGTGGTAGCTGCCATCGGGCGCCATCGTCCAGGCATCGACGTGGTCAGCCAGGTACATCGTCAGACACTCGCTGATGATGCGCTGGCGCAGGGCCGCGTCTTCCACCGGCCAGGCCAGCTCCACGCGGCGCAGCATGTTGCGGTTCATCCAGTCGGCACTCGACAGGTACAAGGTTTCCTCGGCGCCGGTCTGGAAGTAGAACACCCGGGAGTGCTCCAGAAACCGGCCGATGATGCTGCGCACCCGGACATGGTCGGTGAA
>Ga0075012_10000542_pt1 | contig 39765 bp, 40 predicted proteins | sample All_14_2_FD_71474 | JGI IMG/M metagenome (GOLD analysis project Ga0075012, IMG submission 71474) | Freshwater microbial communities in response to fracking from Pennsylvania, USA - Allegheny Zone_MetaG_DW_15 | ecosystem: Environmental > Aquatic > Deep subsurface > Groundwater > Drilled...
GGGCGCGAGGACGACACGACGGCCTCCTCGGTCGCCCCGAAGGACGCCTTCTTGCGGGCGGACGCCTCGACCTCGAGCGCCTGCACCTCGGGCGACGCGACGGCTTCGGCCCGGGCATCCACCGCACCCAGCCGCACCGTGATCACCGGTGCGCCGAAGGTCGCGGCGGACTGCACGTTGTAGGAACCGCCGTACACGGAGTGCTGCGCCACGACGCCTTCGTCGTCACGGGTGACGCCCACCGCGTCGACCGCGAGCGCCGAACGCGTGCGCGCCGCGTAGCGGGCAGCCGTCTCGCGTCCCTCGATGGAGTGCGCGGCCAGGATCGCGTCGGGCTGCACGAGCGCGGCCGCGGCGGCGAGCGCGTCGACGTGATCGCCGGCGGCGGTGAGCACGAACGACGCTCCGAGCGCGCCGGCTGCTGCTGCAGCGGCCTCATCGGGCACGAGCGCGACCGGCGTGCCCACCGACGCGGCGGCGCCGAGCAGCCCCGCCGCCGACTTCGCGAGCTCACCCGAAGGCATCACATCGAGGAAGACGAGGATCGAATCCGCAGGAAAAGTCATGCCACCCACCTCACGCGAGCCGGTTCTGGATGAGGAACTCCGCGAGCTTCTCGCCCGCATCGCCCTCGTCGACGATCTTGACCCCGGCCGTGCGCGGGGGCTTCTCGCTGAGCGCGATCATGATCGAGCGGGATGCCGCGGCATCCTCCGCATCGACACCGAGGTCTGACAGCGACAGCGTCTCGAACGGCTTCTTCTTCGCCGCCATGATGCCCTTGAAGTTCGGGAACCGGGCATCGGGCAGCGCCTCGGTGATCGAGACGATCGCGGGGAACTCCGCTGTCACGTCGACCGTGCCGGCATCGGTCGCCCGCACACCCGAGACCGACGACTCGCCGATCTCGACCGACGTCAGGTTCAAGGCCGCCGGAACGTCGAGCAGCTCAGCCAGCCACGCCGGCAGTACACCTCCCGAGCCGTCCGTCGACTGGTTGCCGGTGATCACCAGATCGAACCCGGTCTTGCGCAACGCCGCGGCGAGCACCTCGGCCGTCAGCCCGAGATCTGCACCGAGCAGCGCCTCGTCGACGACCTGCACCGCCGAACCCGCGCCCATCGCGAGACCCTTGCGGACCGTCGCGGCCGCCGACTCCGGCGCCATCGACAGCACGACCACCTCGGCGTCGGCGTGACCGTCCGCATACGACAGCGCCACCTCGAGCGAACGCTCGCCGATCTCATCCAGCACCGTCTCGGACGCCGCACGATCGGCGAGACCCGTCTCAAGACTCAGCTTGCGGTCCCCATACGTATCAGGGACTTCCTTCACCAACACCACGATCTTCATACGATCTCCTTCACGTGAAGCGTGGGTGCGTTCAACTGCCAATCCGATGTGGAGATTGGCGCGTAGGCGTAGAGCCAGTCCTCAATCGCGTCGAAGGCCGCTTCGTCGACGCGATGGACGAAGCGCGATCCGACCCGATTCGCGGCAACAACCCCGGGCTTCAATGCGACACAGAACGCTAGCCCGCGACGCCGTAGGTCTTGAGGTTCGCGAACTGGTCCATGCCGGACCGGCCCAACTCCCGACCCACGCCCGACCGCTTCGTCCCGCCGAAGGGGATCTCGATGGGGGCACCGAGATACGCATTGATGCCGACTCCACCGATGTCCAGGCGATTCGCGACCGCCATCGCCTCGTCCAGATCCTCAGCGAACACGGTTCCGCCGAGACCGTACGGCGATGCGTTCGCGAGCTCGATGGCGCGTTCTGCGTCCGGCACGCGGTAGATCATCGCGAGGGGGCCGAAGGCCTCCTCCGCGTAGACGCGCATCTCCGGCGTGATGTCGGTGATCGCGGCCGGCGCGAAGAACGCGCCCGGCCCCTCTACTCGTCCTCCCTCCACCAGGATGGTCGCCCCCTTGTCGAGCGCGTCCTGATACTGAGCTTGCAGGAGGTCAGCCGACGCGATGCTCGAGAGGGGACCGACGGTCGTGTCCTGGGCAAACGGGTCACCCAGCTTCTGCCCACTGAAGGCCTCGACGAACGCTGTGACGAACTCGTCGGCCACCGCCTCGGTGACGATCAGTCGTTTCGGCGAGCAGCAGATCTGGCCCCCGAAGAAGAGTCGGCAGCTGGCTGCAACCGCGGCGGCACTCACGACATCGGCCGAGTCCAAGACGATGAAGGCGTCAGACCCGCCGAGTTCCAGGACGACGGGTTTCACATGATGACCGGCCTGCTCGCCCACAGCTGAGCCGGCTCGGTCCGAGCCAGTGAGAGTAACGGCGCGAATGCGCTCGTCGGCAATGTACGTCGACACCTGTTCCACCGAGACCAACGCCGTCTGATAAACACCGGCCGGGAATCCCGCCTCCTCGAACAAGGGATCGAGAAACAGGGTCGAACCGGCAGAGATCTCCGCCGGCTTCAGCAGCACCGTATTGCCGAGCATCAGGTTGGGAGCTGTTGCACGCATCGCTTGGAAGATGGGTCCGTTCCATGGCTCGATTCCGAGCACGACGCCGACCGGTTCACGGCGGGAGAAGGCGCGCGCAAATCCCGGCACCGCGACGGGTTCGTCTTCGAGCAACGCCGGTCCATGCTCGGCGTAGTAACGGAACATGCCGGACGCCATACCCACCTCCGCCTCGGACTGAGCCAGGGGCTTTCCCATCTCCAGCGTGATCAGCCGCGCCACCTCGCCGGTCCGGTCGTCGAGCAGATCAGCGAAGGCGCCGAACAGCCGCACCCGCTCCGCCAGCGGCGTGGTGCGCCAAAGGCCGAAAGCGGCGTGCGCTCGATCGAGGAGAGCAGCCGCGTCTTCTTCATTCAACGCATCCCACACCTGGACGACCTCATCGGTCGCGGGGAAGACCGTGCGATAGCCCTGTCCAGTTGAAGCAGGGACAACGTTCATGACAACTCCTTTGTGTGCATGCCAAACGGTAGGCCACATTCAGACGCAAACGTAGCGTATATATCAATCGGGCGATAGATTCTTGGGTCGATTGCTACAGCCCGAGATCTCGCCCGATGAGTTCTTTCATGATCTCGTTCGATCCGGCCCAGATCTTGGTCACCCGTGCGTCGCGCCACGCGCGTGCGACCCGGTACTCGTTCATGAAGCCGTAGCCCCCGTGCAGCTGCACGCAGTGGTCGAGCACCTCGTTCTGCACCTGGGACGTCCACCACTTCGCCTTCGCGGCGTCGATCGGCGTCAGCTCTCCTCGACCGTGCGCCAGCACGCAGGCATCCACGTAGGCCTCGGCGACCTCGATCTGCGTGACCAGCTCCGCCATCAGGAACTTGTTGTGCTGGAAGCGGCCGATCGCCTGGCCGAAGGCGGTGCGCTGTTTGACGTACTGCAGCGTCTCGGTGAGGATCTGCTTGGCATGGGCGAGATTGCCCACTGCCGCACCGAGGCGCTCTTGAGGCAGGTTGTGCATCATGTGGATGAATCCCTCATCGACCGTCCCGATGACCTCCGCGTCGGTGACGCGGACGTTCTCGAAGAAGAGTTCGGCCGTGTCGGCCTCCTCCTGCCCGACCTTGTCGAGCTTGCGGCCCCGGCTGAAGCCCTCGGTTCCGGCTTCGACGGCGAACAGCGTGATGCCGCGCGCCTTCTTGTCGGGAGACGTCCGCGCGGCCACGATGACGAGATCGGCCGAGTAGCCGTTCGTGATGAAGGTCTTCGAGCCGTTGATGACCCAGTGCTCGCCATCGCGCGTCGCCGTGGTGGTGATCGCCGCGAGATCGGAGCCCGCGGACGGCTCGGTCATGCCGATCGCCAGCAGGAGCTCGCCGGTGACCACGCGAGGCAGCCACCGCTGCTTCTGCTCCTCGGTGCCGAGCCCGACGATGTACGGAGCGACGATGTCGGCGTGGATCCCCCAGCAGGAGTTCAGCGCCGCGTTCACCTTGGCCAGCTCTTCGCCGAGCACGGCGTTGAAGCGATAGTCACCCGCCGCCGCTCCGCCGTACTCCTCGGGGATCTCGAGTGCGAGGAATCCCTGCGCTCCGGCCTCGAGCCAGAAGTCGCGCGAGATCGCCTTGTCGGTGACGTAGTCCCCGACGTGCGGAATGACCGAGCGCTCGAGGAAGGTGCGCACCGAGCTGCGGAACGCCTCGTGATCCTCGTCGTAGATGTGACGCTTCATGCGGTGATGGCTCCTTCGTTGGGACGGACACCCGGTGGGTGGGGGGACGATCGGTGGAATCCGACGATGCGCAGGGCGAGGTCGGCGTTGACGCCGGCGAGGTGCGCGATGTCGCGCGGCAGCGAGGGGTCGAACCACCGCGCCAGGTCGATGCCGAGCGAGAGCAGCGCGCGCCCGGTCGCGTGGAGGTCGTCGATGTGGAATCGACCCTGCGCGCTTCCGCGCTCGAGCGCCTCGATCATCACGCCGTGCGTGCGTCGGCGAAGCTCGACGACCTCGGTGCGATGCTCGACGGACAGCGCGTGGAGCTCGTATTGGACCACCCGCCCCAGGCGCGCGTTCTCCATGTGCCAGCGGCTGAAGGCGAAGATCATCTCCCACACCTGCAGGGCGGGGTCCTCGTGTGCGTCACGAGCAGAGCGGAGAGCCTCGAGCGCGCCCTCGTGACCGAAGATGCTCAATGCATAGAGCAGATGCTCCTTCGACGGATAGTGCACGTACAGCGCCGCGGGACTGCGCTGGGCCCGCGCCGCGATGTCGCGGGTGCTCGTCCCTCCGAGCCCGCGCTCGGCGAAGAGGTCGATCGCCGCCTCGAGCATGCGGCGCTGCGCGTCGGAGGCTGTGGCGAAGGGCGACGGCACGGCAACCTCCGGGTCGGAGTCTGGACAGGTCGCTCGGGAGATGAGAGTATGAGCGAGCGCTTAGGTAAGCGCTCGCTCATGTTACCCGAGATTCTGGAGTCTGTCATGCCCGAGGCTGTCATCGTCGCCGCCGCCCGTACGCCCATCGGGCGCGCCAACAAGGGCTCGTTGCGAGAGATGAGACCGGATGACCTCGCCGCCTTCATCGTGCGGACCGCCGTCGAGAAGGTGCCCGGCCTCGAGCCCGACATGATCGACGACCTCCTGCTGGGCTGCGGGCTGCCGGGGGGCGAATCGGGCAACAACCTGGGGCGCGTGGCTGCGGTGCTCAACGGCTGGGACAGCGTTCCCGGCGCGACGATCACGCGGTACTGCTCGTCGTCGGTGCAGACCACGCGGATGGCCTTCCACGCCATCCGCGCCGGCGAGGGCGACGTGTTCGTCTCCGCGGGGGTCGAGACGGTCTCCCGCTACGTCAACGGCACGTCCGATCACATCCCGGGTACGGTCAACCCCGTCTTCGACGACGCCCAGAGCCGGACGGCCGCGACGGCGGAGTCGAACGCGCGCTGGCACGATCCGCGCCAGGACGGGCTGCTGCCCGATGTCTACATCGCCATGGGCCAGACGGCCGAGAACCTCGCCACTCTGCGCGGGTTGAGCCGACGCGAGCTCGACGAGTTCGGCGTCCGTTCGCAGAACCTCGCCGAGAAGGCCATCGCGAACGGGTTCTGGGCGCGCGAGATCACCCCCGTCACGACTCCGGACGGCACGGTCGTCACCGCCGACGACGGTCCCCGCGCCGGTGTGACCTACGAGGCGGTGTCGCAGCTGGCACCGGTCTTCCGCGCGGACGGGGTCGTCACCGCCGGCAACTGCTGCCCCCTCAACGACGGCGCTGCCGCGGTGGTGATCATGTCCGACACCCGTGCCGCAGAGCTCGGCGTCACCCCGCTGGCCCGCATCGTGTCGACCGGCGTATCGGGCCTGTCCCCCGAGATCATGGGCCTCGGACCGGTCGAGGCGAGCCGACGCGCCCTCGCCAATGCGGGGATGACGATCGACGACATCGACCTCGTCGAGATCAACGAGGCCTTCGCCGCACAGGTCGTGCCGTCCTATCGAGATCTCGGCATAGACCTGGACCGACTGAACGTGAACGGCGGCGCGATCGCAGTGGGCCACCCCTACGGCATGACCGGCGCCCGGCTGCAGAACACGATGCTCAACAGCCTCGACTGGTACGACAAGACCACGGGCCTGATCACCATGTGCGTCGGCGGCGGCCAAGGCATGGCGCTCATCCTCGAGAGGATCTGACCGATGCCCGCCGCGCACACCCTCGACCTGTTCCGCCTCGACGACAGAGTCGCCATCGTCACCGGCGCCTCCAGCGGCCTCGGTGTCGCCTTCGCCCTCGCCCTCGCCGATGCGGGCGCGGACCTGGGACTGGGCGCCCGACGCGAAGGCGGGCTCGCCGCCACGGCCGAGAGCGTGCGTGCACGCGGCCGTCGGGCCGTGAAGGTGTCGACGGATGTCAGCGACCCCGCATCGTGCGACGCGCTCGTGAAGGCGGTCATGGACGAGTTCGGACGCGTGGACATCCTCATCAACAACGCCGGCATCGCCTCGGCCGTACCGGCGACCCGAGAGACGCCCGACGAATTCCGCCGCGTCCTCGAGGTGAATCTCGAGGGCTGCTACTGGATGGCGCAGGCCTGCGGTCGCGTCATGCGTCCGGGCTCGAGCATCATCAATATCTCATCGGTCCTCGGCCTCACCACCGCCGGTCTGCCGCAGGCCGCGTACAGCTCGTCCAAGGCGGCGTTGGTCGGGCTGACGCGCGACCTCGCGCAGCAATGGACCAGGCGCCGAGGCATCCGGGTCAACGCCCTGGCTCCCGGGTTCTTCCGCTCCGAGATGACCGACGAGTACGCTCCCGGCTACCTCGACCAGCAGCTCACGCGCGTGCCCGCCGGCCGCATGGGCGACCCTCACGAGCTCGCCGCCACGGCGGTCTTCCTCGCCTCCGACGCCGCCGGCTACATCACCGGCCAGACCCTCGCCGTCGACGGCGGCTTCACCATCGCGTGACAACCGCCGTCGGCAACGCACCCGCGCCGGCGGAAGCCAGGACTCTCATGATCACACCCTCCAGGAAGGCGACCGATGAGCACTGATTCTGCGGACCTTCCGACGTACGCGCAGGTGGCCGCGCTCCCGCCTCTCGTCTCGACGGTCGTGCCGACGGACGCGATCGACGTCAACGGCCACATGACGATCACCCGCTACTTCGCGCGGGGGGTGGAAGCGACGGACCTCGTCTGCCGTGCGGTCGGCATCGACGACGACTACCGCGACGCTCGGGGAATGAGCTACTTCACCGCTGAGCACCGCGTCCGCTATCTCGCCGAGCTGCGGCTCGGCGAGGCCTTCACGGTGCACGCCCGCGCGGTCGCACGTGCTGAGAAGGCGGCTCACCTCAGCGTGTTCCTCTTGAACCGGGCACGTTCGCAGGTGTCGTTCGCCATGGAGGTGCTGATCATCCACGTCGACCTCGCTCAGCGGCGGGCGACGCCGTTCCCGGACGACGTCGCCGGCCGCCTGGACGCACTCATCGCGACGACCGACCCGACGGGTTGGCCGTCGGACTCCGCCGTCCGGATCCGCTGACCATCACAGAAAAGGCCCTACATGTCTGACTTCACCGGACGCGTCGCCGTCGTCACCGGCGCCGCGCGCGGCATCGGTCTGGCCACCGCCGCCCGCCTCGCCGAAGGCGGTGCCTCGGTGGCACTGCTGGACCTCGACGAGGATGCCGCGTCGACGGGCATCGGCGAGCTCCCGCTCGCCCCGGGCGCCCGGGCCATCGGGGTCGGGGTCGACGTCGCATCCTCCGACTCCGTGGCGCAAGCCGTCGCGCGGGTCGTGGACGAGCTCGGCGGACTCCACATCCTCGTCAACAACGCCGGCGTCACTCGCGACAACCTGCTGTTCCGCATGACGGACGAGGATTGGGACGTCGTCATGGACGTCCACCTGCGCGGACACTTCCTCATGACGCGTGCCGCGCAGGCGCATCTGGTCGCGCAGCGCTACGGCCGGATCGTGAACATCTCGAGCACGTCGGCGCTGGGCAACCGCGGCCAGGCGAACTACGCCGCCGCCAAGGCCGGCATCCAGGGCTTCACCCGCACGGTCGCCCTGGAGCTGGGGCCCCTGGGCGTCACGGTGAACGCCGTCGCGCCTGGATTCGTGGCGACGGCTATGACGGATGCCACGGCGACGCGCCTCGGGCAGAGCGTCGAGGACTTCCGGGCCGACATCGCCGCACGGACCGCCGTCAAGCGCATGGGCGAGCCGCAGGACATCGCCGCTGCGGTCGCCTTCCTCGCCGGCGACGAGTCGTCGTACATCACCGGCCAGACGCTCTACGTCGACGGCGGCGCGACGCTCGGCTGAGGCTACTCGATCTTCATCGCGGAGTAGCCGCCGTCGACGGGCAGCACCACTCCGGTGATGAAGCTCGCCGAGGGGCCGAGCAGGAAGCAGATCGCTCCGGCCACCTCGGCGGGGAGCCCGAGCCGCTTCATGGCATGCAGCGCGGCCACCGAGTCATCCAGCAGCCCGAGGCGCCGGCTCTCGGCGACCATCGGGGTCTCGATGATGCCGGGGGCCACGGCATTGACCCGGATGCCGCGCGCAGCCCACTCGACGGCGAGCGTGCGCGTCATCGCGTGGATCGCGCCCTTGGCGGCGGAGTAGGCCACACGTCGCGGGAGCGCGAAGAGCCCCCCGATGGAGCCGAGGTTCACGATCGCTCCGCCGTCGGGCATGAGCTCGGCCATCGCCTGGCAGCACAGCAGCGTTCCGGCGACGTGGACGTCCAGCATCCGCTGCACCTGATCCATGCCCACCGTGTCGGCGGGAGTGTCGGCTACGATCCCGGCCGTGTTGACCAGCCCGTGGATGGGGCCGAGCTCGCCGCGCACCCAGTCCGCGACCTCGCGGACGGAGCCCGGCGAGGTGACGTCGCCCGATCGGAGCACGACCCGCTCGCCGTGGCGCCCGAGTTCGTCGGGCAGCGTCGCACCGGGGATGTCGATGAGGACGACCCGTGCATCGGGATCGTCCTCCAGGAGTCGCGCTGCAGTCGCGCGGGCGATCCCACCCGTGCCGCCGGTAATCACCGTGGTGGCCATGTCCGTCCTCCGTCCTGGGTCAGGATCGCGCGTCCTCCGCCGTTGATCCCGGAAGGAATCGTGTCAAAACCTCAGCCACGCAGACCGGCTTCTCGGTCGCATCGCACTCGACGACCACGCGCGTGGTGGTCTGCACACCGCGGCCGGCGGGTTCGACCTCGAGCAGCTCGCCGGTGGCCCGCAGGCGCGCACCCTCGGGCACCGGCGCAGGAAAGCGCACCCGGTCCAGCCCGTAGTTGATGATCGATGCCGCGTCGGTCACCACGAACAGCTCCTGCATGAAGGCACCGACCACCGACAGCGTGAGGTAGCCGTGCGCGATCGTCCCCCCGAAGGGACCGGATGCCGCACGCTCGGGATCCACGTGGATCCATTGCCGGTCCTCGGTCGCCTCGGCGAAGAGGTCTATCCGGCGCTGGTCCACGTGCACCCAGCGGGTCGGGCCGAACGAAGCGCCGCGGAGGCCGGCCAGGCCGGCGATCGTCACTCTCGAGACAGGATCGCTCATAGTCTCCGCCTAGATGGAGAGGCCACCGTCGACCGGGAGCGTCACACCGGTGACGTACCCGGCCTCCTCGGAGGCGAGGAAGCCGATCGCAGGCCAGATCTCGGCGGGCGCGGCGAACCTTCCCAGAGGGATGCCCGCCTCGAGCTCCGCGCGCTTCTCGGGCGGAACCGAGGCGATCATGCGCGTCTCGGCGTTCGGCGAGATCGCATTCACGGTCACGCCGAAGCCGGCGAGCTCCTTCGCGGCCGTCTTGGTGAAGCCGATGATCCCCGCCTTCGCGGCGGCGTAGTTCGCCTGCCCGATGTTGCCGCGCAGACCGGTATAGGACGTCACGTTGATCACGCGGCCGTAGCTCTGCGCCCGGAAGTGCGGCACCGCCGCGCGGGTCAGGCGATACGTGCCGCCGACGTGGGTCGCGAGCACCTGGTCCCAGTCCTCGTCGGTGAGACGCCAGAGAACTCTGTCTCGCAGGACGCCGGCGTTGTTGACGACGATGTCGAGCCGGCCGGTCTCTTCGACCGCACGGGCCACGGCGGCGTCCACCTGCGCGGTGTCGCCGACATCGACCCCCAGACCCCGCGCGCCGATGGCCGGCGCCGCCCGCGCGACCTCGTCCGCGTCGTAGTCGAGGACGAAGACATCCGCGTTCGCGGCGGCGAACCGTGACGCCACCTCGAGGCCGATCCCCCGCGCCGCGCCGGTCACGATGACGGTCCGGCCCGCGAAGTCGAAGCTCACATTGCTCATCTGTCGAATCCTTCCTTCGTGCCGCGGATCTTCGCGCCGCGAGCTCAGAGGCGCGCGGCCTTCAGCGTCTCGCGGGCGATGATGACCTTCTGCACCTCGCTGGTGCCCGCACCGATCTCGTGGTGCTTCGCGTCACGGAACAGACGGGCCGCCGGGTACTCCTCCATCAGGCCGTATCCGCCGAGCAGCTGGACCAGGTCGCTGGCCGCCTCCATGGCCGCCGCCGAGCTGTAGAGCTTGAGGACCGAGGCGGCGCGAGTGATCTCACCGCCGTTCTCGAGCTCCCGGATGAGGTGATATAGCATGACCCGCGACATCTCCAGGCCCGTCGCCATGCGGGCGATCTTGTCCTGCGTGAACTGATAGTCCGCCAGCGGCTGGCCGAAGACCTCGCGCTCCTTCGCGTACTTGACCGCGATCTCGAGGCACGACTGCATGCTGCCGACGTTGGAGCAGCCCTCGAACACGCGCTCCAGATCCAGGCCCTCCAGCATGTAGTAGAAGCCCATGTCGACGTCGCCGAGCACGTTCGCGGCAGGCACGCGCACGTTGTCGATGAAGACCTCGGCCGTGGGCGAACTGCGCATCGACAGCTTGTGGAAGGGCTGCCCGACACTCAGCCCGGGCGTGTCGCGCTCGACGATGAAGCACGTGCCGCCGCGAGCGCGGCGATCTTCGCCGCTCGTGCGGGCGAACACCAGGAAGAACCTGGAGATCGGCGCGTTCGTGATGAACGTCTTCGAGCCGTTGATGACCCAATCGTCGCCGTCGCGCACCGCGGTGGTCTTGGGGCTGAGCGCATTGGACCCGCCGTGCGGCTCGGTGATGCAGATCGATGCCCAGGCCTCGCCGGCGACGAGCGGAAGAAGGTACTTCTCCTTCTGCTCCGGCGTCCCGTGGTTGACGAGGTGGCGGGCCACGAGGCTCATGTTCACGAACAGCGAGATGTCCAGACCCGCATCGATGCGTGCGGTCTCTTCGGCCACGAGGGCGCGCGACATGAGCGAGCCCCCGCCGCCGCCGAACTCCTCGGGGATGTGCGGACCGAGGATGCCGGCGTCGCCCAGCTTGCGCAGCACGGAGTCCGGCGCGCGACCGTCCTTCTCGAACTGGTCGGCGAGCGGCCGCACCTCCTTCTCCATGAAGGCCCGGACCATGTCCCGGAACTCGCGTTCTTCCTCGCTGAGCATCGACTCAGCCACAGAGCCATCCGTCATGGCATCCACCTTCCTCGCCACATCTTCGTGTTATTAATTCTAGCGCACGTTTGATTAATTTGCCCAGCGGGCTTGCCGGATCCGCTGCCGTAGGTCAGGACAGCGCGGTCAGCGTCAACCCGCCGCACACCGTGAGGACCTGCCCGGTGACATAGCTGCTGCCCGGCGATGCGAAGAACTCCACGCAGGCGGCCACCTCGTCGGGCTCGGCGTATCTCTTCATGGGGATGCGCTCCATGAAGGAGCGCCGGTAGTCGTCGGGCGTCTGCAGGAACATCCCCGCATCCACGAGCCCTGGCGCGATGCAGTTCACCGTCACGCCGTGACGCGCGAGCTCCAGCGCCGCGGTGCGGGTGAGTCCCTCGATGCCCGCTTTGGCAGTCCCGTAGCTGCCGCCCGCCGGAGATCCCCCCGCAGCGACGGAGCTCGTGTTGATGATCCGCCCCTCCTTGGCCTGCTTCATGGCGGGGGCGAAGGCCCGGATGGTGTTGAGCGTCGACACGACGTGCGTGCGGAAGACGAGCTCGAAGTCCGCGTCCTCGATCTTCAGCAGAGGTGCGTTGCGTGTGACCCCGGCGAGGTTCACCAGCGCGTAGACGACGCCGTGGTCGCGTTCGACGCGGTCGCGCAGGTCCTCGACCGCCGCGCGGTCGGTCACGTCGCAGCCGTAGCCGGCCGCGACCGCGTCCGTCGTGCGCAGGTCCGCGGCCGCGCTCTGCGCGGCGTCCGCGTTCAGGTCCGCGACGATCGTCGTGTAGCCGGCACTCACCAGCCGGGCGCTCACCGCGCGACCCAGTCCGCCGGCGCCGCCGGTCACGACCGCGACGCGGGATCCGTTCTCGCTCATCGGTCCTCTCCCTTCGGCGCACCGACGAATCGTCGGACGCCCTCGACGTAGAACCGGCGCAGCTCGTCCGGGCTGGCCTTGCCGGAGGGACGGAACCAGTTGGTGATGCCCGTGATCATCGTCAGGATCGACAGGCGGATCAGGCTCGCCGGCTCGTCCACGATCGACCCCTCGCGCTGGCAGCGGGCGATGATCTCGCCGAGCAGCCGGTCGTAGTGGTCGCGTGCCTGGCGGTAGTCCTCCAGCCGCTCGCCGGAGAGGCTGCGCGTCTCCATGAGAGCGATGTGCGTCTCCTTGTAGCGGGTGACGTGCCACTCCACCAGTCCGGACACGAAGATGTCGAGGCGGTCCAGACCCGACTCCACATCGACCAGCCGCTCCTCCAGATCCTCGATGATCTCCTGGATCACCTCGGTGACGAGCCGGTTGAGCAGCTCCTCCTTGCTGGAGAAGTAGTAGTAGAGCGATCCCGACTTCATCTCCACCAGCTCGGCGAGCTGGCGGGTGTTCATCGACTCGTAGCCGTGTTCGTAGATCAACTCGATCGCGGCATCCCTGATGGTGGGCCACGTGGTGTCTCGTCGTGAGCCGGGGGTTCTCATCGTCCGTCCTTCCTGCCGCATCGCGCCGCAGACGCGACGCGAACGCCGGTTCCTCCGCCGGACGACGCGACGGCCGGGGAGCCCGACATTTTCGTGCTCCGTACATCCGGGATACATCATGCCGTGAGACCGCCGTCGATCGCGTACACAGCCCCCGTGACGAAGCTCGACTCGTCACTGAGCAGCCAGAGCGCCAGTGAGGCGATCTCCTCCGGCTCCGCGGCGCGCGCCAGCGGTCGATCGGCGACCGCCTCCTCGCGAGACGCCACCGCCGATTCGAGCCCGGTCACCAGCGGTGTGGCCACGCGTCCCGGGGCGATGGCGTTGACGCGGATCCGGGAGGCGCCCAGTTCCACCGCGGCCGTCTTGGTCAGGCCGATCACCGCAGCCTTGCTCATCGCATACGCCGCCAGCCCGGGAGCACCCTTCACGCCCGCGGCCGAAGCGGTGTTGACGACGTTCATCGCGCGCCCCTCCTGCACCGCGAGCTCGGCGAACTGCCGCAGCACGAGGAAGGAGCTGCGGGCGTTCACCGTCATCAGCCGATCGAAGTTGGCCACGGTGGACTCCAGGAACGGCGAGGCGACGCCCAGGATGCCGGCGTTGTTGTGCAGCATCGCGGCGCTTCCGAAGTGGTCCGCGACGAAATCGCGCAGGCCTCGCACGGCGCTCTCGTCGGAAAGGTCGGCGACGAAGGGATGGAGCGTGGCCGCCTCAGACTCCCCCGCTCCGCGCTCGAGGCCGGCGCGGTCGATGTCGACCCCGACCACCTCGACGCCCCGTCGCCGCAACGCCCGTGCCGTGGCGGCGCCGATCCCGGATGCCGCGCCGGTGACCACGGCGACGCCGTCCGGCCAGCCGGTCGCGCCCGTCTCGTTCTCGCTCATGCGTCCTCTCCCAGCAGCAGGTCGCCCAGTTCCTCGCCGGACTCGAGCTTCTCCGGCGTCGTCGTCAGGCTGATCACGCCGTCCTGGATCACGTGCACCGCGGAGCACAGCGCCGCGACCAGGGCCCGGTTCTGCTCCATGAGCACGAGAGCCAGCCCGTCGGCCAGCAGGCTCGCCAAGACGTCCCTCACGGTGTGCACCATGACCGGCGCGAGGCCCAGGCTGGGCTCGTCGAGCACGATGACCCGGGGATGCTGCACGAGGGCGCGAGCGATCGCCAGCAGCTGCTGCTCCCCGCCGCTCATGCCGCCCGCGCGGTCGTTCCGCTTCCGGCCGAGGACCTCGAAGCGCTCTTCGATCCCGCGGATCTCCGCCGGATCGAGCTTCCGGCCCGCCCCGTAGGCGGCGGTGATCAGATTCTCGCGCACGGTCAGCTGGGGGAAGACGAGACGGCCCTCCGGCACCAGGCTCAGGCCGCGGCGGACGCGGCCGTCCGGCCGGAGCCCGGTGAGCTCGTCGTCGCCCAGCCGGATCGTTCCCCGCGTCGCCTTGTTCCGCCCGATCAACAGCTCGGCGAGACACGTCTTTCCGGCCCCGTTGCGGCCGATGAGGCCGACCGCGGTGCCCGGCTCGACGGACATGTCGATGCCCCGGACGACGTCGACGGCGGGACGATATCCCCCGTGGAGGTAAGTGACGGTCAGCGCGCTCACGACGGGTCCCCCGCTTCCACATTGCTCTCGGCCATGTCATCACCCAGATAGGCGGCGCGCACGCGCGGGTCCTGCAGGACGTCGGCGGTCGGCCCTCGCCCGAGGACGCGGCCGGACTCGAGCACCACGAGCTCCGAGCACAGTGCCCGCACCAGCGCGACGTCGTGCTCGATCAGACACACCGCGGTGTCGTGCGTGTTCCGAAACCGCTGCAGCGACTCCACCAGTTCACGACGCTCGTCGTGGTTCAGGCCCGCAGCCGGCTCGTCCAGCAGCAGGACGCGGGGTCCGCAGACGACGGCCCGAGCGATCTCCATCAGCTTCAGCACGCCGTAGGGCACCTGCGGCGGCAGCTGGTCGGCGTACTCGCTGCAGCCGAACACGACGAGTGCGTCGTCGACGCCCATCGCGTCGTCGTGCCGCCGGAGCTCGGCCGCGACCGCGATGTTCTCACGGACCGTCAGCGAGCGCGCGACCTGGGGATGCTGGAACGTGCGCCCGAGCCCACGGAGGGCGCGGGAGCGCGCCGACACGCGACTGATGTCCTCGCCCAGGAACTCCACCGCGCCCGAGGTCTGACGGTAGACGCCCGTCAGGACGTTGATGAGCGTCGATTTCCCCGACCCGTTCGGGCCGATCAGTCCGGTCGTGATCCCGCGACGCAGCTCGATCTCGACGCCGGACAGCGCCTTGACGCCGCCAAAGCGCATGTCGACCGCTCGGGCCGCGAGCATGACCGTGTTCTCGTCAGGCATGACGACCTCCCCGCACCGCGCGCCACGCCGCCAGGATGAGCCACTCGACCCGCTTGGCGAGACCGCCCGCGCCGGTCAGCAGCGCCAGCAGCAGGATGACGCCGAAGATGATCCCCGTCGCGGACGACGGGATGAACGATTGCAGCTGCGTCGGCACCACCGCGAGGAGGACACCGGCCAGGACCGCTCCCCAGATGCTCCGCGAGCCGGCGATGACCGCGACCACGAAGAGGTTGATGCCGAGCGTGGCGGGGAACTGATCCGGGCTCAGGAAGCCGACCGTGAGTGCGAAGAGTGCTCCGCCGAGGCCCGCGACCGCGGCGCTCCAGGTCCAGACGGCCACCTTCACCCACGTCACCTTGACGCCGAACACGGCCGCCGCCGACTCGGACTCGCCCACCCACACGACGCGGCGGCCGATGCGCGACTCGGCGAGAGCCAGCGTCACCAGGCCGGCGATCGTGAAGCAGATGTAGGAGAAGATGAGCTGCCCGGGCGACGATCCGCCCAGGGGGAGCCCCAGCACGGTGTTGCCGGTCGGCAGCGAGAGACCGTGCGAGCCGCCGGTGATGGGCTCCAGGTAGATGATCGACTGCGGTACCGCCCAGGCGAGCACGAAGGTCGCGAGCGCCGTGAAGATGCCGCGGAGGCGCACCGTCGGGATCGCGACGACGAAGCCGATGATCGCTGTCACCACGATCGATGCGAGGATCGCCCATCCCACGGCCCATCCCGCCTCCAGCGCGAGACCGCAGACATAGGCGCCGACGGCGAGCCATGCGCTCGTGCTGAGGCTGATCTCACCCAGGCCCCCCATCACGACTCCGTTGGCCAGGGCGGCGAGCGCATAGACGGCGCCCATCGCGAGCGCGTAGCGCAGGCCAGAGGTGGAGCCGAGTCCGACGGAGACGGCTGCGACCACGGCGATGAGCACGAGAACCACGCGCATCCCCAGCAGGGCACGACCGCGTCCCGCCTCGAGCCCGGCGTTCGTCCTCGAACGCAGGAGCTGTCGGTCGACGACTGACGTTGTGGCTGACATTGTTCTCAGACTCTCTCGAGGGGTCGCCGCCCGAAGAGCCCGTGCGGGCGGACCAGGAGGACCAGGAGCAAGATGATGTAGACGCTGATGTTCACCAGGTTCACGTCGAAGTAGACGGCGACGAGGTTGCTGATGACACCGACGCCGATACCGGCGACCAGTGCCCCGACGATGCTCTCGAAGCCGCCGACGACCACCGCGCAGAAGGCGAAGATCAGGAAGGCGTTCACGCTGAACGGCGTCAGCCCGAATGTGGGCGCGATGAACAGGCCGGCGACGCCGGCGAGCGCCCCGCTGACCACCCAGCTGCGCCGGCGCAGTTGCGCGGCACGTACGCCCAGGATCTGCGCGGCGTCCGGCGAGTCGTTGACCGCGCGCATGGCGATTCCGGTCGACGTCTTCCCGAAGGCGAGACCCAGGATCGCGAACACCAGCGCGCAGGTGACCACCGAGACGACGTCGGCCACGCTGACATCCAGCGCGCCGAGCGTGAAGACGGTCGCGTCGCCGGCGGAGGGGAAGGCCTTCGGCTCCGCGCCGAACACCAGCATCTCGCCGCCCTGGATGATCATGCCGACGGCGATCGTCGCCAGCACGGCCGTCACCGCGCCGAGCCGCTCGAGGGGGACGACGATGAAGCTGCCGATCAGTCCGCCGAGGATCGCGCCGGTCAGGATCGTGCCCGCCGCGACCACCAGATACGGCATCCCCATGTTGTTCAGGATCAGTCCGACGAACAACGATGCGGCGGCGATGTCGCCCTGCGCGAAGCTGACATACCCGCTGGTCCGGTACAGGACGACCATGCTGGCCCCGGCCAGGGCGTAGACGACGCCGATGATGAGCCCGCCGAACACGGCGAGCTGAAGGATCTCCATGAAGTTCTCTCCGCTAGGTTCGTTGCCCGGACGGCCCGGCCGACGGCGGCTGTGCGCCGCCGGCCAGGCTGTCCGAGCTTCGTCCGGGGCTTACTTGAAGCCGTCGACGCTCACGAACTGGCCGTTCTTCACAGCCACGATCTGAGAGGTCTTCTGACCGGAGTGGTCATCCGTGGTCCACGTCAGGTCCTTGACGTAGTCCGTGTTGATCGTCAGGCCCGCTGCCGCCTGCAGGATCTGCTCCTTCGACGGCGAACCGCCGCCGGCCAGATCGACCGCCTTGCGGAGCACCTCCACGCATCCGTCCGCCATCGTGTAGCCCTCGATGGGGTACACGCCCGACGTGTCGGTGTTGGGCGAGTAGGTCTTCATCGCGTTCTGGAACGCGCTGGCCTCGGAGGAGTCCGCGAGCAGGAACGGATAGGCGAAGTACGTCTTCGCCGCCGCCTCCGGCGCGAGGTCCACGAGCTGCGAGGACGCGGCCGGGAAGCCGGCGCCCCAGTTCGGCGTGTAGCCGATCTTGGTCGCGGCGTTCTGGACCTGGGCCACGACGGTGGGCACGTGGTTGATGAGCACGAAGTCCGCGCCGGACTGCTTGAGCTGCGCGGCCTGGGCCGAGAAGTCGGTCGCGGTCGCGTCGAACTTGATCTCGGCGACCGGGGTGATGCCGAGGCGGGTGAGCTCGTCCACGGCTCCATCACGAAAGGGCTGCCCCACGTCGTCCGCAGAGTACGCGATCGCGATCTTGGTCTGCTTCAGCGTGTCCACCGCGTAGCCGACCAGACGGGCTCCGAGCGGGCCGTAGGGCGCGAGGATCTCGTAGGTGTGGTCGTTGAGCAGCTTCGCCGACCCGGACGCCGGGACGCCGAGGATCCCCTTCGACCCGAGGTAGTCGTTCACCGCCGCGTACGGACCGGTGCCGACCAGGGCGCAGATCATGTTCGCCCCTTCGTCCTCGACGAGCTGGCTGACCTGCTGCGGCGTCTGCGCCGGGTTGTACTGGTCGTCCTTGACGACGAACTTGACCTTGTGGCCGTTGATGCCGCCGGCCGCGTTCAGCTCGTCGAAGCGAGCCGCAGCCCCCTCCAGCAGGACGTTGATCGCCGCGTTGGGTCCCGTCACCGGTCCCGTCGCCCCGACGACGATCTCCGCGTTGTCCGAGGATCCGCTCGCGCCGGCGCACGCGCTCAGGGAGAACGCGAGCGCGACGCTCGCAATGCTTGCTATGGCAACTCTTCGCACATGGGTGCTCATCATTGATGCATCCCTCTCAGGTTTGAAACTAGCACTTGTTAGAATAATGACTTGCCGCCTCCTCGGCAAGGGTTCTGCGGGACAGGGGAAGGAAGGTCGGGTCAGACGCCGAGGCCGCCGTCCACATCGATGGACTGGCCGGTGACGTAGGCGGCTTCGGGCGAGGCGAGGAAGGCGACGACAGCCGCGACCTCGTCGGCGCGGCCGAGCCGGCGGAGCGGGACGCGGCCGAGGATGTCCGCGAGCACGGGCGGGGGCAGCTCCTCCGCCGCCGCCAGCGCCGCTCCGATGCCGTCGGCCAGCACGCCGGGACCGACGCAGTTGGCGCGCACTCCGAATCTGCCCTCCTCGACGGCGACGGTGCGCACGAGCGACTCGACGGCTGCCTTCGGCGACGCGGAGAGGACGTCTCGGGAGACGCCGCGCCGGGCCGCGAAGCTCGTCACCGCCGTGAGCGAGCCGGCCGTGCCGCGCAGCGCGGGAAGCACCGCCTGGACGACGTGGAAGAAGGCGAGCAGCTCCGCGCTCACGTGCGCGGCGAAGCGGTCGGCATCCAGGCGGCTCACGTAGGTCTGGGGGACGTAGGGGCCGGCCGCGTGGACGACCACCGACGGCGCTCCGAGCTCCGCGCGCACCTTCTCGACGAAGGCCGTGACATCGTCGGCGCCACCGAGATCCACCCGTCCGGCGAAGGCGCGCCGCCCCGCGACGACGGCGGCGCGGGTGAGCGCCTCGGCGGCGTCCGCGCGGCGGGCGTAAGTGATCGCCAGGTCGTATCCGGCCGCCGCCAGCCGGGCGGAGACGGCGGCGCCGATCGCGCCGGTCCCGCCGACCACGACCGCGACCCGCCGCTCGGGGGCGGCGTCACTCATCGGGGAGCCATCCGATCGGCAGGGTCGTGGCGATGCCGCCGTCCACGGTCAGCACGGATCCGGTCACCCACGCGCTCGCACGGGAGGACAGGTAGATCACCGCTCCGGCGATGTCGTCCTCGGTCCCCAGACGCGCGAGCGGCGAGCTGCCCGCGATGCGCTCCCCATGCTCGCCCAGCAGCGGGGCGAGCATCTTGGTGGGGAAGGGACCGGGCGCGATGGCGTTGACGACCACGTGCCGGGGCGCGAGCTCGCGAGCCAGCACCCGGGTCAGGTGGTGCAGCGCCGCCTTCGTCGCCGAGTAGGAGTAGTTGACCCCGCCGGACACCTGGAGCGCGTCGATCGACCCGACGTTGATGACCCGGCTCGGATCGGCGGCGCTGCCCCGCGCACGCAGAAGCGGCGCCAGCTGCTGCGTCGCATAGAAGGGAGCCTTCAGGTTGAGGTCGACGACCTTGTCCCAGCCGATCTCCGGGAACTCGTCGAACGGCGCCCCCCAGGTGGTCCCCGCGTTGTTGATGAGGATGTCGATGCCGTCGTGCGCGGCGCCGACCCGCTCGGCCAGCGCCACGCAGCCATCCCGGGTGGACAGATCGGCCGGGATCCCGGTCGCGGACCCGTGCGGGGCGAGCTCGGCCTCCGCCGCCTCGCAGGCGTCGGCCCCGCGCGAGGCGACCACCACGCTGGCGCCGGCGTCCAGCAGGGCGCGCGCCATGCTCAAGCCGATCCCCCGGGTGCCACCGGTGATCACGGCCGTCTTGCCCTCGAGCCCGAACAGCTCGAGCAGCCGCGCGCCGGACGCCACCTCAGAAGCCCGTCTGATGACGGACGCGCGACGCGTCCTCGGATCCGAATCGCGTGTACAGACCGCTGCGGCCCATCACCGGAAGACCGGCCTTCTGGGTGAGGTCGACGCGCATCTCCAGCGTCTTCAGGCCCACGGTGAGCGCGTCAAAGATCGGCACATCCACGCCGGGGACGCTCGTGAGCCCGGCATCCGCGACGATCGTCCCGAGGCCCGCGCTGCCGATGGCGATCGCCGAGGCGCCCATCTCCACGAGGCGTTCGGCCTGCGTGCGAACCTCGGCGACGACGAACTCCGGATCGGTGAATCCGCGCGCGAACGCGTCATAAGAGGAGATGTCGACGCCGACCAGGCCTGCGCACCGATCGATGAGCCCGTTCTTGACGACAAGACTGTGGCAGTACTCCTGCCAGCCGCGTTCCTGGACGGTGATCACACCGAACTTGTATCCGTAGGTGGCTGCCGTGTGCAGCGTCGCCTCCCACGGACCGACGACGGGGATGTCGACGAGCGTCCGGGCCTCCACGACGCCGGGGTCACCGGTGCACGCGATCATCACGCCGTCCGCCTCGCCCGCCTCGGCTGTCGCCACCACCTCGTTGATGATCGCGACGCCGTTGAGCAGGTACGGATACGCGTACACGACGTCCGTCGCCCGCCGCAGCTTCGCCCACCGGTGCGGGAGGATCTCCGTGTCGGGGCGCTTGATGCGCTCCAGCGTCCGGGTGAACATGTCCAGGTAGGGCTCCGAGCCCTTCTCGGAGTTGATGTGGATGATCTGCAGCTTCATCGGAAGGCTCCTTCGTGTCGTGGACGTCGTGCGAGCTCGGGACGCCGCTCAGGCGCGGGTGAAACGGGGCGTGCGCTTCTCCAGGAAGGCTGTGATGCCCTCGCGGTGGTCGGTGGAGTCGAACAGCGCGGAGAAGATCTCCACCTCCCGGCGGTGACCGGCATCCTCGGAGTGGCGCAGCTCGTAGTTCGCCGACCGCTTGGCCGCCTCGACCGCGAGCGGTCCGCGCGCGTTGATCCGCTCGGCCAGCTCCAGCCCGGCCTCACGCGCACCGCCGTCCGGCACCACCTGGTCGATGAGACCGAGCCGGTGCGCCTCGGTCGCCGTGAGCCGATCGCCGGTGAACAGCAGGCGCTTCGCCGTTCCGGGCGGCAGGTACCGCGTGATCATCTGCGTGCCGCCGGCACCGGGGATGAGGCCGAGAGTCACCTCGGTGAGTCCGATGGTCGCGGACTCCACGGCGATCGCGATGTCGCAGGCGAACATGAGCTCGCACCCGCCGCCGAGCGCATGCCCGTTCAGCGCGGCGATCACGGGTACGCGCAGGTCGAAAAGGGCGTGCTGCATGCGCTGGGTGCGCAGGGCCATCTCCGCAGCGGTGTCACGGTCGAGCGACGTGAAGTACTTGATGTCGCCGCCGGCCACGAAGCAGCGCCCCTCGCCCGTGAGGACCATCGAACGGATCGAGAAGTCCTCTGCGATCGCCGCTGCCGCCGCCGCGATCTCGTCAGAGACATCCGGGTGCAGGGCGTTCACCGGTGGGTTGTCGATGGTGACGACCGCGGCGTGGCCGACGTGCTCGACGCGGATGTAGCGGTATTCCGAGGTGGTCATGATGCCGCTCCGCTCAGGATCTCGTCGCGCAGATCTCGCTTGAGGATCTTGCCGGCGAGGTTTCTCGGAAGGTCGTCCCGGAAGCGGATGTGCTTGGGCACCTGGTAGCCGCCGAGGTGCTCACGGCAGTAGGCGTTGACCTCGTCGACGGCGAGCTCCGCGCCGGCGCGGCGCACGATGATGGCCATCAGGGACTCGCCCCAGTAGTCGTCCGGGACGCCGATGACGGCGACCTCCGCGATCGCGGGATGCTTCGCGAGCACGTTCTCGACGTCGCGGGGGTAGATGTTCACGCCGCCGCTGATCACGAGATCCTTCTTGCGGTCGACGATGTAGAGGTAGCCGTCGGCATCGACCTTGGCCAGGTCGCCCGAGTGCAGCCAGCCGTCGACGAGCGTCGCCTCGGTGAGCTCCGTCTCGCGCCAGTAGCCGTGCATGACCGTCCGGCCGCGCACCCAGATCTCGCCGACCTCGTCGGATCCGGGCTGGACCGGCGTGCCATCGTCGTGCACGACGCGGATCTCCACGGCGTCGACGCCGCGACCCACCGAGCCCTCCGCGGTCAGGTGCTCCTCGGGGGTGAGGTAGGAGACGTGCGAGGTGGCCTCGGACAGCCCGTACGCGTTCACGAGGATGGGCCCGAAGACCTCCAGCGCCTCGCGCAGGCGCGCGCCGGTGATGGGTGCCGCGCCGTAGCCGATGCAGCGGAGCGAGCTCAGGTCGAACTCGCCGCGGCGCGGGTCGTCCATCAGCTTGTAGAGCATCGTCGGCGCCAGGAACGTGTAGGTCACCCGCAGCTCCTGCACCAGCGCGAAGAACGGCTCGGGCTCGAACTTGGACATCAGGCGGACCGTCGCCCCGGCCCGGAGGTGGACGAAGGTGTGCACGGAGGTCTGGTGGTAGAGCGGCGTGACGTGCAGCTCCACGTCGCCGTGCCGGGCCTGCGCGTACTGCGCGACGCCGAGACGGTCGACCATGACGTTGTCGTGCGTGAGCAGCACGCCCTTGGGCGCCGAGGTCGTCCCGCTCGTGTACACCATCGTGGCCGGGTCGGCCGGGCTCAGCGCGACCGCCGTGGGTTCGAGCCCTGCCTCCGCCCATGCCGCGAACGCGTCGTGGGCTCCCGGATCGCCGCCGATCACCGCAACGCGGCCGGCCAGGCTCGCAACATCCGACGCACGGTCGACCGTGTCCGCGAACGCGGCGTCGATCAGCAGCGCTGCGGGGTCGGCGTTGTTCATCAGGACGACGTGCTCCGAGGCATGCAGGCGCCAGTTCAACGGCACGTAGATCGCCCCGATGAGTGTGATGGCGTAGTACGCGATCACATACTCGTTCCGGTTGGGGCAGATGACCACGACCCGGTCGCCCTTCTGGACGCCCCGCGCCTGAAGGCTGGCCGCGAGGGAGCGGACCCTCCTCTTGAACTCGGCGAACGTCAACCGTTCGTCGTCGTCGATCAGGGCAACGTCGCTGTCGACGATCTGGTCATTGGCGAACAACTCATCCGCGAGCACACGCACTTCACACCTCCGCATTGATGGCAACCAGAATCTATTGCTTGATTGATTAATTGTCCAGCGCGTACTTCTCGAACGCCGCGCCACTGGCGATCAGCGCTTCGGCATCCAGACCCGCCGAGGAGAGGACGGCTACCGTGTCGCGCCCCGGCGCGAAAGCAGGGGGCACACGAGGAGTCGCGCCGTCGAACCGGGGGGCAGGCGAGGGCTGGAGCCGGTCCTCGGCGACGGCGTAGGTGCGCCGATCCTGGAGATGAGGATGCCGCGAGGCCCGCTCCGCGTCGAGGACCGGCCACACGCACGCATCCGATCCCGCGAAGCGCTCGGACCACTCCGCCTGCGTGCGCGAGGCGAACGCAGCACGCAGGAGCCGCTCCAGCTCGGGCCACCGCGCCCGGTCGTACTGCCGCGCGGGGTCGAACGGCAGCTCGAGCGCGTCGATGAGCTCGGCGAAGAACTGCGCCTCGATCGCCGCGACGGTCATGTGGCCGCCGTCCGAGGTCGGGTAGACGCGGTAGAAGGGCGCACCTCCGTCCAGCAGGTTCATCCCCCGCGATGTCGACCACCACCCGACCTGACCGAGGGCCAGGGCGCTGAGCATGAGATGGGATGTCCCGTCGACGATCGACGCATCCACGGTGCGTCCGCGCCCGGTCCGCGACGCGTCCACGAGTGCGGCGAGCACACCCGCCACGAGGTAGAGCGCGCCTCCCCCGAAGTCGCCGACCAGGTTGAGGGGGATCTGCGGGGCTCCGCCGGCCTCGCCGATGCCCGCGAGCGCACCCGAGACGCCGATGTAGTTCAGGTCGTGGCCGGCACGACCCGCGAGCGGGCCGGTCTGGCCCCACCCCGTCATCCGCCCGTAGACGAGGTCCGGACGGATGCCGCGGCAGACGTCTGGGCCGAACCCCAGTCGCTCCGCCGTGCCGGGGCGGAATCCCTCGATCAGCACGTCGGACGTCCGCACGAGCTCGAGGAGAACGTGCCGCGCGTCCTGCCGCTTCAGATCGAGCATCACCGACCGCTTTCCACGATTGAGCAGGTCGGCGCTGGGGTCGGCCGCGTACAGCGGCTCCGGCCGAGGGCGGTCGATGCGGACGACCTCAGCGCCCATCTCCCCCAGCATCATCCCAGCGAAGGGCAGCGGACCGATGCCGCCCACCTCCAGCACTCGAAGACCGCTCAGCGGCCCGGCGGGCTCGTCACCTGGTTCGACATCGATGTCCATATCGCCGATAATAAAACAAGCGCTAGAATACGTCCATGAACCGACTCGTGACACTGCCCGCCGATGTGCTGTCCTCCACGCCGAGCCCGTCTGCGGGGTGGGCCGCATGACTGCCCGCGACGCGGTCATCGTCAGCGCCGTCCGCACGCCGATCGGCATCGGTAAGCCGCAGCGGGGTGCTCTGTCGGGCGTTCATCCCGTCGACCTCTCGGCCGTGGCGATCTCGACCCTCCTCGAACGCACCGGCGTCGATCCGACGCTGATCGAGGACGTCGCCTGGGGCTGCGTGACGCAGGCCGGAGAGCAATCGCTCAACATCGGTCGCAACGCGGCGCTGGCCGCCGGGCTGCCCGAGGCAGTACCCGGCATGACGATCGACCGGCAGTGCGGCTCGTCGCAGCAGGCGGCGCAGATCGTGGCCGCCATGGTGATCTCGGGCCAGTGCGACATCGCGATCGCCGGCGGAGTCGAATCGATGTCCCGCGCGCCGATGTTCTCAGCGGTGCAGTCGGCGGATGCCTACGGCTCCGTCGCCGACCGGTATCAGGGCCGTCTCGTGCCCCAGGGCATCAGCGCCGAGCTCATGGCGGAGCGCTGGCATCTCGAGCGAGGGGCTCTGGACGAGCTGGCGGTCCGCTCGCACCAGCGGGCGGACCTCGCCCGGAGCACGGGGCTGTTCGATGACGAGATCGCGCCGGTGCCGACCGCGGACGGGCTCGTGACCGAGGACCAGGGCATCCGCCCCACCAGCTCCCTCGAGACCTTGGCGGGGCTGCCCACACCCTTCAAGGCCGACGGTGTCGTCACGGCAGGAAACGCCTCGCAGATCTCGGACGGCGCGGCAGCGCTGTTGATCACGACGAGCGAGAAGGCCGCCGAACTGGGGCTGCCCCCTCTCGCCCGTCTTCACTCGTTCGCCGCGATCGGCACCGATCCCGTGCTGATGCTCAACGGCCCGATCGCCGCGACGGCCAGAGTGCTCGATCGTGCCGGTCTGTCGATGGACGACATTGGCGCGTTCGAGGTAAACGAGGCGTTCGCCTCCGTGCTCGCCGCATGGTACATCGAGACGGGCGCCGACCCGGAACTGACGAACCCCCTCGGTGGCGCCATCGCGCTGGGTCATCCGATGGGCGCGTCGGGTGCGCGCCTGACCACGACGCTCGTGCATCACATGCGCCGTAACGGCATCCGCTACGGACTTCAGACGATGTGCGAAGGCGGCGGGATGGCCAACGCGACCGTTCTCGAGCTCGTGTGAGTGATCGCGTTGCGGCGCCGTCGCATCCCTCCGCGAAGGGAGCGACCGTCATCGTCGGAGGCACCTCAGGCATCGGCCTGGCCACGGCCGAGCTGTTGGCTCGCGAGGGGCGAGCGGGCATCGTGCTCATGGGAAGGAACGCCGAGCGAGGCGCGGCGGCCGTGTCCGCCGTGGCTGCGGTCGGCAGTGCGGTGCCAGGATTCCGACGTGTGGACGCGGGCGATCCGTCCGCGGTCGCGGAGGCCCTCAGCGAGGTGCGCGACACACATCGGCACGTCGACACGGTGGTGTGCAGCACTGCGGCCGACTTCCGTCCCGAGCTCCTCCATCGCTGCGGCCCGGACGAGATCGTCGGCGCGCTGCGCGCGCTCACCGAGCCTCCGCTGATCGTGACGCACGCCGCGCTCACTCTCCTGCGGGAGCAGGGCGGCGGATGCATCGTCACAGTGGCCTCCGATGCGGCGAAGGTGCCCACACCGGGCGAGGCCGCCATCGGCGCAGCGATGGCGGCCATCGTAATGTTCAGTCGTGTCGCCGCGCTCGAGGGTAAGCGCGACAACGTGCGGGTCAACGTCGTGACGCCGTCGCTCGTCGCCGGGACGCCCACGAGCGACGCACTGCTGGCCGACGGCTTCAGCCGGCGGCTCTTCGAGCGCGCCGCCGAGCGCGCCGAGCTCGGAATCGTCGTGCCGCAGGACGTCGCGGAGCTCATCGCGTTCCTGAGCAGCCCGCGCGCCGCCAAGATCACCGGCCAGGTGCTGAGCGTGAACGGCGGCGTGTCCGTCGCGTGACCCGGGATACCTCGAAGGACTCACTCCCTTCACAGGTCGACAGGCGGATGGGCAGCATCCACCCGTATCGAACACTCAGCGGCAAGAAGGCCCGACGGACCCATGGAGGCAAGCCGAGCACGCAGCGCATTCGCCGACCCCGAAGCAAGTGCGCGTTACTCTGGGCACCAAGAGCGCAGAGACGGAGGAACTGACCGTCCGGTTAACGAGAGCTCTCCGATGCGGGCGAGTGCTGAGTCGTACCCACGTCCCAGACGAACACGATGATTCCCCGGATCAGGCCTGGTCGATCGCTGTGTCGCGCAAGTTGGGGGGACAACACGTCGGGGAATCGTCCACGGCGGGTTCCCAATCCTCCCTCTTTCACTTTCGAAGGGCGGCGCATCACCACTCGGGCTAGGGCCGGGCGTCAGCCCACTGCGAGTACATCTGCAGCACCGCGACGATGTCCTTGCCTGACTGACCCTCCAGCATCGCCAATGCGTACAGGTCACGGGCGAGCGACGCGGTGGGCACCGGCATCTTGATGGAACGGGCCAGTTCCTGTGCGAGCGCGAGGTCCTTCTCACCGAGTTCGATCGCGAACCCGGGTTCGAAATCACCGGCGAGAGCTCTGGGGAATCGCTTAGTGAAGTGGTGGGAAGTACCGCCGCTGACGGAGAGCACCTCGTACAGCGACTGTGGGTCGACGCCGGCGGCAACACCGACGGCGAATGCCTCGGCTGCGACCAGGACGTTGCCCATCGACATCATGTTGTTGACGATCTTGACCACCTTGCCGGAGCCGAGCGCACCGGTGCGGCGCACGGTGCCCAGCAGAGCAAGGACGCTCTCGACCCGATCGATCACTTCGGCTGTGCCGCCGACGAGCAGGGTGAGCTTGCCGTCAAGCGCCTCCGCCGGGCCGCCGCTGACAGGGCTGTCGACCACGTCGAGTCCGTGATCCTCTGCGGTGGCGCCGAGTGCACGCATGGTGTCCGGATCGATTGTGCTCAGCTCGACCAGCACTGTGTCGCGGTCTGCGGTCTCGATAAGGCCGCCCGGTCCTAGCCATGCCCGACGCACGATTGAGGAGTTGGGGAGGCTCGTGAACACCACGCTGGCCCCCTTCACCGCGTCGTCAAGGGTGTCGGCGGCGACGACGCCGTCGCGTGCGACGCGTTGGCGGGCTGTTTCGTCCAAGTCGAAGCCTCGCACTTCGATGCCGCTGGCCTGCGCGAGTCGGATGGCGGCAGATCCGCCCATGTGGCCGAGCCCGATCACAGCGATGTGAGTCATTTCAGGGTTCCTTCGGTGGTTCAAGCGATGCGTACTGCGATGCCGTCGAGGCCCGGCACGGCCGGGAACCGATCGAAGACGAGGGGATCGTGGCCGGGCACGATGAGGGCCGGGTCATCGACCAGTTGCTTCATGGTGCGATACGACCGGTACATGAGGCGGAGATCGGTGAACACCGCGAACGGCGCTTCTTCCTCGAGGTTCGCATAGAAATGTGCTGCGTCGGCGGCGAGCAGTACGGGGCCGCGCGCCGTGTGTACTCGCGTGACCTGGAGCCCGGGCGTGTGCCCACCTACGGCGAACACGTCAACGCCGTCGGCTACTTCGGCAGCTCCATCCTCGAAGCGGAGACGACCCTGATAATTCAGCTGAAGCAACCGCTCGAGGTCGCCCGGCTCAACGGCCCGGGAGAACTCCTTGCGAGGTCCATACGGACCGGTCCAGAACGCCATCTCGGCTTCCTGGACAACGAACGTCGCCTGAGGGAACGCGTCGAGATCTCCCGTGTGGTCGTAGTGGAAATGGGAGAGGATGACGGTGTCCACCTGCTCCGGGATCACATTCAGCAGCCGCAGCGCATCCGACGGTTCCCGGTGGTGAACACGGCCGCGACGCATCGCCGTCTCCGCTGTATAGCCGACGTCGAGCACGATGTCGCGGTCGGGCGATCGGATGAGCCAGACGAAATAGTCCAACGGCTTCGGGTCGTCGTGCGGTTCCCCTGCGGTTCCGTGGAAACCGGTCCCGCGGGTGCCGCCGGGGTGTTCGGCGAACTTGACCGCATACACCTCACTGACCTTCTCAGGCATGGTGGAGTCCCTTTCCATGAGACCAGCTGTAGCGCTCTTCGAGCGCGTCGAACTGAGGCTTGCTGACCAACCGCTGCCGATCTTCCCAGCTGGCGATGTCGCTGAACACGGTCTGCCCTGCCCGCAGTTGCCCGAGAGATCGGGTCACCCCACCCACCATGGCAAGCAGCGCGAGGTTGGCGTAGAGGGCGATTCCGAAACCGAGCTCGCGCATCTCGGCGTGGCTGATGGAGGGAGTGAGGCCGCCTTCAACGATGTTGATGACCGTCGGCGCGTCGATCTCCGCAGCGACCCTGCCCAGCTCCTCGATGTTTCGTGGGGCTTCCACGAACACGATGTCTGCACCTGCCGCAGCGTAGCGCTGTCCTCGTTCGATCGCTTCGTCGATCCTGGTGATGGCGCGCGCGTCCGTGCGCGCCATCACCAGGAAGCTGTCGCCGTCGCGGGCGTCGACAGCCGCCTTGACCTTGGTCTCCATCTCAGCGGCTGTGATCACCTGCTTGCCGGCGAAGTGACCACATCGCTTCGGGGCGACCTGGTCCTCCAGCTGGATCGCGTGAGCACCGGCGCGCTGTAGCACGCGCACTGTATGTCCGACGCTGATTGCGTTGCCGAATCCAGTGTCGGCGTCCACGATCAACGGGGTGTCGACCGCATCGCTGATCGCGGCGACATGGTCGGCGATCTGTGTGAGGGTGAGTAGACCGAGGTCCGGGATACCCAGGAACGTATTGGCCACTCCCGCGCCGGTCACATAGAGCACATCGAACCCGACGTCCACCCCAATCCGGGCGGTGAGAGCGCTCGCCACCCCTGGGACGACGATCAGGGCTCCTGTTGCGAGCCGGGACTTCAGGCGGGCGTCGAGTGTCGACATGGTGCTCCTTCTACCGGGCGACCCCGGCGTGCGTGGCGGCGTTGGCTCCCGCGATGCGACCGAACACAGCCCCACGCGTGAGCCCGGCGCCTCCGGAGTAGTTGTAGTAGAAGAAGTCCCCGATGATCTCGCCGGTGGCGAACAGGCCGGGCATCGGCAGCCCGACGGTGTCGATCACGCGTGCCTCACTGTCGACCTTGACGCCGCCGTAGGTGAACGTGATGCCGCAGGCGACCGTGTAGGCGATGTACGGACCCTGGTCGATCGGCTGCGCCCAGTTCGACTTGGCCGGCTGACCGACCGGCTTCGCTGAGACGCCATCGAGGTGGAAACGGTCGAAGCGCTCCTCCGCGTCGGATGCGACTGAGGCGTTGAAGCCCGCGACGGTTTGCGCGAGCTGCTCGTACGGGAGACCGAGCTTGCCGGCGAGCTCCTCGAGGGTTTCCGCCTCGACAGGGTTGGTGGTGGCGTAGCGGGGCTCGAGCAGGTGGGCGGTTCGCTGGTCGAAGATCTGATAGGCCAGGCCGCCGGGCTGCTTGCGGATCGCGTCGCCAGTCTTCGCGTAGGTGAGCCAGACCTGGTTCTCGCCCTCGTCGATGAAGCGCTCGGCGTGCTTGTTGACCAGCAGCGCGTACGGGTACGAGTAGCGGGAGTACTTGTCGGTGTAGCGGAGGTCTCCGACCTTCGGGGCGCCGTTGTCCAGCGGTGACGCGTGCGCACCTTCCCAATGGCCGGCGGGCTGAGCGCCGACTTGCAGTGCCTGCTGCAGGACGGTTCCCATGTTGAACCGGGTGCCGCGGACCTTGACGGTGTCCCAGCCATCGCCGAGGTAGCGCAGACGCATCTCCGGGTTCGCCTCGAATCCGCCGGCGGCGAGAACGACGGCGCCGAGCACGTCGATGCTGTGGTCGCGTTTGCGCACGCGGACGCCCTTGGCCGTCGATCCTTCGACGATCAACGACGACACGGGAGACTCATACCAGATCTCGATGTTCGGATCGGCCTCGACGGCGTCGAAGAGGTTCTGAACCAGTCCCACACCTTCACCTGCGGCACGGATCGCTCCGCCGGGGACCATGTCATACACCTGTCCGGTGTTGAGCGTCTCCGGGTCGAACAGCTTGTCGACGGTGAGCTCGAACTTGACGCCCTTGTCGCGCATCCAGCGAAGCGTGTCGGCGGAGTTGTCCACGACGATGTCGACGAGCTCGCTGTCGGGGCGGTCTTGACCGACGCTCATCCAGTCGGAGACATACGCTTCCCGTGTGTACGGGCCGAATGCGACCCGATCCGACCACTGTTTGGCCTCGTCGGTCAGCAGGTCCTGGACGGAGTCGAGACCGCCGTGGACGGTGCGGAAGATGGCGCCAGCGAACCGGCTGTTGCCGCCGCGCTCAGCCCAGGGCGCTGCCTCAAGGACGATGACCTTCGCGCCGGTTTCGCTGGCTGCCAGGGCGGCCACCAGGCCGGCGTTTCCGGCGCCTACGACGACCACGTCAATATCTATGGTTTTCGTCATCTGTTTTCTCCTTAGTTGAGGCGGGTGAGCACGGCGGTTCGGCGTTTCTAGACCGGTTCCGCGAGGGGTGGGTTGGTTGCCCGTCGGTTGGGCTTGGCGATTGCGTTGAGGTCGTCGTCGCGGTTCTCGGTCATGAAGGACGCGCCGATGATGCTGGCGATGGCGGCGCCCACGAGGTAGATCACGAAGATCCACGGTGACCCGGCGGCGGCAGCGACAAGAGCGGTGCCGATAATCGGCAGGGGGCCGCCGAAGATCGCACCGGCGATCTGGTAGCCCATCGACAGGCCGGTGTAGCGGACGCGGGTCGGGAAGTATTCGGCGAAGAAGCTGGCCTGCGGGCCGTACACGGCGGCGTGCGCGAAACTGAGCGCGACTACGAGGGCGAGGATCAGCAGCCAGTAGGTGCCGGTCAGTACGAGCGCGAAGAACGGGACGGTGATCACGGCCAGCGCGACCAGCCCGCTGATGTAGACGCGTTTGCGCCCGACCCGATCCGACAACGCCGCGAACATCGGAATGGTGACCACTTCCACCGCCGCGGCGATCGCGACCGCTGAGAGCACCTGGGTGCCGGTGTACTGCCCGGTGCCTACCGCGAACGCGATGATGAAGGTCGCGAACGTGTAGAAGAACGTGTTCGGCGCGATGTGCGCGACCATCAGCAGCAGCACTCGTCCGGGATAGTGGCGCAGCACCTCGAGGGCTGGGGTTCGGGTGACGTTGTCCTCCTGCTGGGCCTTCTTGAAGACCGCAGACTCGACGACACGGAGCCGGATGAAGAGGCCGACGACCACCAGAATGGCGCTGAGCAGGAACGGCAGACGCCAGCCCCACGACAGCAGCTGCTCCTCAGGAAGTGCCGCGATCGGAATGAACACCAGGGTGCCGAGAAACAGTCCGAACGGCACGCCGCTCTGCGGGAGGCTGGCCCACAGGCCACGCTTGCCCTCCGGGGCGCTCTCCAACGCCATGACGACCGCGCCGCCGTACTCACCGCCGACTGCGAGGCCCTGGATGAGGCGCAGGCCGAGAAGGATGACGGCCGCCCAGACGCCGATGGAGTCATACGTCGGCAGCAGTCCGATCACGAACGTGGCCACACCCATCGTGAGCATCGTGAGCACGAGCATCGACTTGCGGCCGATCTTGTCTCCGAAGTGGCCGGCGATGATGCCACCGATCGGACGCGCGAGCCACCCGATCGCGAACGTGGTGAATGCGAGCAGCGTGCCCACCAGCGGGTCGAACTCGGGGAAGAACAGGCGATTGAGGATCAGCGCGGAGGTGGTGCCGTAAATGAAGAAGTCGTACCACTCGACGGTGCTGCCGATGAAGGTGGCGACCGCCACTCGGCGTCCTTGTTGTGCTGATGTAAGGGTTCTGCTCATCGCGTCACGCTCCTTTGCGTTAGGTGAAGTGGAATCACGGTGGAGACTCGGGTCGCTCAGGGGCGGCCCGTTCGGGGTTTCAGACCTTGACGCTGAACGGATCGCGTGCAGCGTCGGAGTAGTCGATCATCACGTTCTTGACGTAGGTGTATTCGAGGAGGGCCTCTTCTCCGCGCTCTCTGCCGTAGCCGCTCTGCTTGATTCCGCCGAAGGGGGCCTGGGCGCCGTTGGCACGGTAGGTGTTCACCCAGACAGCACCGGCCTCGAGCTGATCGGCGACGCGGATCGCTCGGCTCAGATCCGTGGTCCAGAGACCAGCCGCGAGACCGAAAACGGTGCCGTTGGCGATACGGATCGCCTCGGCCTCGTCATCGAACGCGACGACCGCGAGGACGGGACCGAACACTTCGTTCTGCTCCAGGTCATCGCCCGGGCGGACATCGGCGAAGATCGTCGGAGCGATGAACAGCCCGGGGCCTGTGAAGCCAGACGGGGAGCCACCACCGCAGACCAGGCGCGCTCCCGCATCGCGGGTGTCAGCGATGATCCGTGAGATCGCGTCGAACTGGGGCCGGTTCGCGATGGGGCCCATCTCGGTCGCCGGGTCCAGTGGATTGCCCAGTGTGATGGCGCCCGCGCGTGCGCTCAGTCGCCCGATCACTTCTTCGTACACGCTGCGGTGTACCAGCAGGCGTGACCCGGCGATGCAGGTTTGACCTGCCGCCGCAAAGATGCCGGCGACGGCTCCGGGGATCGCCTTGTCGAGATCCGCGTCCTCGAAGATGATGTTCGCGGACTTGCCCCCGAGTTCGAGCGTCACCGGGACCAGCCGCTCGGCAGCTGTCTTCGCGATGCGCGAGCCGGTGTGCGATCCGCCGGTGAAGCTGATCTTGCTCACCAGAGGATGCTCCGTCAGCCACGCGCCGACCTGACCTGCACCGGTGACGACGCTGATGACGCCGTCCGGGAATCCGGCTTCCTTGGCGAGCGCACCGAAGAAGCAGGTGGTCGCTGAGGCATGCTCGGACGGTTTTAGGACTACGCAGTTGCCGGCGGCCAGTGCGGCAGGAACCTTGTTCGCCATCAACGCGATGGGCGAGTTCCATGCGGTGATGATCGCTGCGACACCGAACGGGCGGCGCTGCGTGTAGTCGAAGACACCGGCCTGATCCATGGGAATGGTGCGGCCATAGATCTTGTCGGCGTAGCCGGCGAAGAACCGGAAGTTGCGTGCAGCGAACTTCATCTGGTTCGAAGTCTCGCGGATCACCTTGCCGTTGTCCGTGCTCTCCAGCCGGGCGAGCTCGCCGGCGTTCTCCTCGATCAGGTCTGCCAGCTTGAACATCGCCGTTGCTCGCACGTGACCCGGGGCGTCCTGCCAGGTGTCGACAAAGGCCTGCTGGGCAGCATTGACCGCTGCGTCAACGTCGTCGCGGGTCGCCTGCGGAACGCGCGCCCACGTCTCGCCGGTGAACGGGTCGACCGCGTCGATCCATGCTCCATCAGAGCTGGGGACTTCGTCACCACCGATGACCATCTTGAACTCACGCATTCCCGGCCACCTTCCTCTCGTCGTTGAGCTTCCAGCGTCGACGCAAATGCACGACCTCGGTACTCCCTGGGATGGCGCATGGTGGATCGGATATCCAGCGCCACGCGACGAGCATACTCTGTCGTCTGTCGCCTGTCGACAGTTATGCTAAATCAACGACTTTTATTGGGCCGTGTGAGCCTCAGCGGTTGTCGGCGACCAGCGCGATAAATGACGCCGTACCCGCGGCGATGTGCTCCCGCATCGCAGCCTCGGCGGCGTAACGGTCATGCGCTGCGATGGTTTCGTAAATGAGTTCGTGTTCGTGCAGCGCATTCTGGGCCCGTTCGGGAGTGTTCCCCGATCGGATGCGCGCCAGTCGCAGTTGTCGCTCGACAGCGTTGGAGGCCGCCGCCAAGCGCGGACTTTTCGCTGCCTGCGAGATCAGCTCGTGAAAGTCGACATGGTGCGGGTACGGCAGAGTCGGGTCCTCGATCGCCGCGCGGATCTCAGCCATCACGGGCTGAAACGCTCTCAGGTCAGCGCTATTCGCGCGCTCCGCGGCGAGTCGGACGGTGGCTACCGCTAGGGGCAGCCGGAGTTCGCTGAGCTCAATAAGCGACGCCTCGTCGAACTCGACGACGTACGCACCCTTCCCAGGGGTGAGAACAACCAGCCCCTCGCCGCTGAGGCTGCGGAGCGCTTCACGCAAGGGGCTGCGGCTGATGCGCAATTCCTCGCTGAGAGCGACCTCGTTGATTCGCTCGCCTGCAGCGATCGTGCCGGTGAGGATGCGGTCGCGGACCACTTCCGCCACGGTGTCCGAGAACTTCCGAACCCGGAAGTCCCCCGAACCGATCGTCTCTCCGCTAGCCATATCTCACCTATCTGTCACGCCCACTGTAATGACCGCGCTTGACGAACCAGACCTGGAGACAGCGTCGACGTGGATCTGGAACTGGGAGACCCCTGATACCAGGAGAGTTGAGTAGCGCCCCCTGCCTCCGGGGCGCTGAGGGGCGCTTCGGAACCCGCGCCGAAGCAGTGATCGTGCGCGATACCCCTCCACTCCGCCCTTCATCGCAAGCGGGTCACCCTGCTTCGCACCCAAAGCGAGCGCCACTCGATGCTCGCTCCGCTTGGCCACCGCGATGAGCTGGCCGATGTGGTCCGGCCCCATCCACTTCTGGTGAGCGAAGATCGGCAGGATCGCGTCATCGCGCTCGACCCGCTGCGCTGCCCCCAGCACCGCCTTCAGCGCCTCGGCGTCTCCCAGGTCGACGAACCCCGCAGGAATCACGGCCGCCACGGCGCCCGCGACACGCTGGCGCTGCAACATCTCCTCGACCGTCGGCGGGAACAGCGAATCCTGCATCTCAAGGATCAGCGGCCGCTCCTTCGACGCCATCGTCTTCCCTGACATGGGCTCGATCAGGAACACCATGCCCGGATGCCGGGCGTGCAAATGCGCTGCCGTCAGCAGCGCCGTGGGGCCTGACAGCACCATCCCACTGTGCTCGAGACTCACGTGCGGCGCGGTGGACATTGTCTCACTGCCCGCCATCGTGAACACCCGGCCACCGACCACCCGGTCGACGTAAGAGGCACCCGCGAGCGCTTCCCGGGGAGTGGGTGTTGCGACCTGCGTCCTGATCGGCTGGGCGTTGATCTGATCTGTCATGCTGCTGCTCTCCTCAGGTAGAGATCCGCGAATTCTTCTTCATTCAAGAACGCGTCGCGAGCGATATCGGCGACGCTCTCCCCGAGCTCCAACCGCTTGCTGACCAGATCCCCCATCAGGGCGGGAACCTCGTCGACAAGCACCACGGGCTCGATGCTGCGGTACCCCGCCCGCGACAACTCGATGTTCAACTGGCGATAGCGGCCGTCGCTGATCACATCCAGATCCCACGCCCGCCGCAGCAGCGCTGCGATCGAGACCCGCCACTTCGACTTCAGCTGCGCAAGCGCAGGAACCGTCACCGGTCCCCGCGACAGATCCCCCCGAACGACCTGTGCCGGCATCAGGAACTCCGCCGCGAACCGGTCGGCCTCAGCCTCCTGCGACTCGGACGGAACCTGGTGCATCACCGCGTGTGCGAGCTCGTGCGCGAGGGAGAACCGCTGACGGTCCGGCGGGATGTGATCCCCGAGCAGCACGACCGGGCGGTGCGCCTCCGGCCAGCTCACCATCGCGTCGATGCGCTCCGACCCCAGGGGACGCTTGATCACAACGACTCCGGCCGCTTCCAACGACGCCACCAGATCCATCACCGGTCCCGTGGTCACACCCAACGATGCGCGCACCTCTCTCGCGATCTCCTCCGGACTCTCGAACCCGTCCGGCGGGAGCGGATGCCGCGCCAGCCCAACCGGAACCTCGCCGGCCACCACTCCTGCGACCTGCAAATGCAGCCATTCCAACTCAGCGCGCAGACGATTCGCCACCGACAACGGCAGCGTCGAACGCTTCCGATGAAACACGTACGGGACCGCGCCCTCATCGACCGGAAGAGTCAGCAAGCCCGCCGGCGCCCCAAGCACATCAGCCACCGCCGCCAGCCGAGCCTCATCCAATGACACCAGACCCGACTCCGCCTTCGACAACACGGCCTGAGAAACACCCGACGACTTCGCCAACTCCGCCTGCGTCAGCCCACGCGCTACCCGCACCGTGCCGAGCATCACCCGACCCGTGCGATCCTCCGACGCGAAATCTGCCATACCCGAAGCATAACCCGACGCTCAGACAATCACGCGTCTCATATGCAGGAATATTCCGCCCGCGTCGGATTGGGCTTTCCACCGCCTCGTCTGTGAGCTGCGTCCGGTGAAGTGCAAAGCCGCATGCGCGGCCCCGGCACGAGAAGGTCTCGCAGCGCACTGGTCAGACGCAGTTCGACGAAATCCACGCGAAGTGTCGGATCCGACAAGTAGCCGACATCTCATCCTGGAATCCGACATATTCACGTGGAACCTACACCTATCCGAAGTCGCCGGGGGCCATGTCGGCGAAGCGCGAGTAATGGCCCTGGAATGCGACGGTGATCGTGTCGGTGGGTCCGTTACGGTGCTTGGCGACGATCAGGTCGGCCTCGCCAGCGCGGGGTGAGTCCTTCTCGTAGGCCGCTTCACGGTGCAGCAGTACGACCATGTCGGCATCCTGCTCGATCGAACCCGATTCACGCAGGTCAGACAGCGCCGGCTTCTTGTCGGCACGCTGCTCGGGACCACGGTTCAGCTGCGACAACGCGATCACGGGAACCCCGAGTTCCTTGGCGAGCAGCTTCAGCGCACGGGAGAATTCCGAGACCTCCTGCTGACGCGACTCGACCCGCTTGCCGCTTGTCATGAGCTGCAGGTAGTCGATGACGACCATCTTCAGGCCGGCGCGCTGCTTGAGTCGGCGGCACTTTGCCCGGATCTCGACGAGGGTCATGTTCGGGCTGTCGTCGATGTAGAGAGGTGCCTCATTGATGCGGCCTCGGGTGGCGGCGATCGTCGTCCAGTCTCGGGAGTCGAGCGTGCCCTTGCGCATGTTCTGCAGCGGCACGGCGCCCTCCGCACTCATGAGGCGCATGGCGATCTCGCTGCGCCCCATTTCGAGTGAGAAGAAGATCGTCGGCATGTTGTTCTTGATCGCCGCGGCCCGCGCGAAGTCGAGGGCGAGCGTCGACTTACCCATCGCGGGACGAGCGGCGATGATGATCATCTGCCCGGGGTGCAACCCGTTCGTGAGCTGATCGAGACCGCTGAAGCCCGTCGGGATGCCGGTCATCTTGCCATCGCGGCCACGCGCGGCCTCGATCTCTTCGAGTGCGGCATCGACCGCGGTCTCGAGCGGCACATAGTCTTCGGCTGCCTCGGCGCCGGTGACCGAGTAGATCTCCGCCTGCGCGGAGTTGACGAGGTCTACGGCTTCGCCCTGCCCGGCGTATCCCATTTGGACGATGCGGGTACCGGCCTCGACGAGACGACGCAGGAGCGCGCGCTCCGCGACGATCGACGCGTAATAGGCGGCGTTGGCGGCGGTAGGGACGATCGAGGTGAGCGTGTGCAGATAGTCGGCGCCGCCGGCGCGCTGCAGTTCACCCGTCTTGATGAGCTCGTCGGTGACCGTGATGACATCGGTCGGCTCACCGTGCGAGTAGAGCGTGAGGATCGCCTCGAAGATCAGTTCGTGCTTGGGGATGTAGAAGTCAGCGCCGCGCAGGGTCTCGATGACATCGGCGACGGCATCCTTCGACAGCAGCATGCCGCCGAGTGCGCTCTGCTCGGCGAGGATGTCGTGCGGCGGAGTGCGCTCGTGCTCACGGGGTCCGCCGAGCCGATCCTCCGAGATGTCCGCAATCGACATGTATCCCCCTTCACTGTGATGACGTCAACCGTCGTGCGTTCACTGCCCGCGACTCGCTGGGGCGAGCGTTCGGGCTGGTTGCCGAGGCCGTACAGCTATCCGGTTTCCGCGCCGAATGCGGATCGCCTCCCCACCGGGCAGGACCACGCTAGGGATGGGGTCCGACACCCGCAACACAGCCTGTGGATAACTTTGTGGAGAAGATGCGGGAAACGCCGTGGAGCTTGTGAGAAGTGCCTGTGGACAAAGCCTGGGGGTCTACGGAAATGGGCATGCGAATATCCACCTGATCTGGGTTTTGTTTTACGCACAGATTGTGGACAAGGTTGTGGTTGAACCTGGGATTGAAGGTTCGCTTCGGGACCGTCCACTGTGTACAAACGGCGGGGATTCTCCTACCAGGGACCCCGCGAACGTGCAAGTAGGACGAGCAAAGGGCGAAACGTCCTGCAGGGGCAAGGGGGATTGTGCTTCACGCGAATCGGCGTCTGATCCCGCGCAAATCGTGCGTTCAATGACCGGCTGTTCGGGGAGCGGAGGCGAACGATGGACACGCATCCTCAGCGGATGACGTCGGCGTCACCGCGACACTGGTCGCCCGACGCCCTGCACGCCGCTGACGCAGAGGGGCGGATGCTGCAGACTGCGTGTCTGCGGCATCCGCCCCCGCGTGGCGTGTCGCGATTACTTCGCGGCGACGACCTGCAGCGTGATCACGGCGGTCACGTCGTCGCGCAGACGGATCGTGGCCTCGTGCTCGCCGACCGACTTGATCGGCGACGTGATGTGGATCTTGCGCTTGTCGAGGTCACCAAAACCGGCGGCCTTGACAGCGTCCGCGACATCCGCGGGCTTGACCGAACCGAACAGGCGGCCTTCGGCGCCAGCCTTGATGGCGAGCTTGACCTTGTTCGACTCGAGGTTCTGCTTGAGCGAAACAGCCTCTTCGTGGTCGTGGATCGCACGAGCCTCGCGTGCAGCGCGGATCGAGGCGACCTGCTTCTCGCCACCGCGGCTCCAGGCCACGGCGAATCCCTGCGGGATGAGGTAGTTACGGGCGTACCCGTCCTTGACCTCGACAACGTCACCGGCGCTACCGAGCCCGGCGACCTCGTTCGTGAGAATGAGCTTCGACATGGGGACTCCTTAGCGGCCAGCGCCGGCGTAAGGCAGGAGCGCCATTTCGCGCGCGTTCTTGATCGCGCGGGCGATCAGACGCTGCTCCTGCACCGAAACACCGGTGATACGACGGGCGCGGATCTTGCCGCGCTCCGAGATGAACTTGCGGAGGGTTGCGACATCCTTGTAGTCGATGACGCCGACCCGGATTGCCTTTGCCGGTGCTACCGGCTTGCCGCCCTTGCGCGGCTTGCGGCGATCGCCGCTTGACTTTCCAGCCATGGGATTTCCTTACGTGTGAACGGATGCCGCGGCATCCGT
>Ga0075012_10000548_pt1 | contig 39605 bp, 37 predicted proteins | sample All_14_2_FD_71474 | JGI IMG/M metagenome (GOLD analysis project Ga0075012, IMG submission 71474) | Freshwater microbial communities in response to fracking from Pennsylvania, USA - Allegheny Zone_MetaG_DW_15 | ecosystem: Environmental > Aquatic > Deep subsurface > Groundwater > Drilled...
TTGAAAATGGAAATACAAACAACATATACCGAACGATTGAATGTTTTACTTGCAAGCTACGAATTGCATTATCAAAACCTTCGTTCATTGCACTGGAACGTGAAAGGGGCTAAATTTTTTGAACTTCATCTGAAATACGAAGAATTATATACAAGAACACAGATCATAATTGATGAAGTAGCCGAACGCATCTTAACATTAGGAGTAACACCCCTTTCCCGATTCAGTGATTATTTAGCAAAAAGCATTATCCCTGAGAACAATTTAATTTCTAATGGCGAAGAGGGAATGAAATACATCCTTGAGGCACAAAAGAGTTTATTGAAACTGGAACGTGAGATACTCAACCTTTCTAATGAGAATGATGATGAAGGTACCAATGCACTCATGAGTGACTTTATTCGTGAGAAAGAAAAAACAAATTGGATGTTTACCGCTTGGTTGAACACCGCTAATTAATCGAAAAATCGTAACTTTGTACTATTAAATTTAATCATAAAAACAAAAATAAAATGGCAGTATTAGTAGGTAGAAAAGCACCGTCTTTCAAAGCAGCAGCAGTAGTAAATGGTGGAGAAATCGTTCAAGATTTTTCATTGGATCAATTCATCGGAAAGAATCATGTATTGTTCTTCTTTTATCCAAAGGATTTTACTTTCGTTTGTCCTTCTGAATTACATGCTTTTCAAGCAAAATTAGGTGAGTTTGAAGCACGTGGAGTTAAAGTTGTAGCTTGTTCTACAGATACAGAAGAATCTCACTGGGGATGGTTACAAGTTCCTAAAGCACATGGTGGTATTCAAGGTGTTAAATACCCAATCGTAGCAGATACTTCTAAAACGATTTCAGAAGCTTTCGGTGTTTTAGCTGGTGAATACGAGTACGATATGGATGGAGTTCTTACAGCTAACGGTCCAATGATTGCTTACCGTGGACTTTTCTTAATCAATAAAGAAGGTGTAGTAATGCACGAATTGGTTAACATGTTCCCACTTGGAAGAAACGTTGATGAGGCTTTACGTTATGTAGATGCATTACAATTCTTCGAAGAAAATGGTGAAGTTTGTCCAGCAAACTGGCAAAAAGGTGACGAAGGAATGAAAGCAAGCTTCGATGGAGTTGCTTCTTACTTAGCTTCTCACTAAATAAATAGAGATTAAAGAAAAGCCGTTCAATTCTGTTGAACGGCTTTTTTTATGCAATTTCTCCGCCTTCGATGTAGTTCAAATCCTTACCGAAGGTTTCTTTTAATTTCGAAATGCTATAAAGCGCTAAGAGCAGAAATATCAATCCTACGATAAAGGCAGATACACCATCACTCACTTGAAATGATATTAAAATCCCGAACATTAAAATAATTAAATTTACTGATCCTCTAACAAAATTAGGAATGGTGTTGGCCGCCGTAGATCGAATATTCGTCCCGAATTGTTCGGCTGCAATAGTGACAAAAATTGCCCAATATCCGGTTCCTGTTCCTAATAAGAAGCACATCAAATAATAGGTAGAAAGCGAAATGTCCTTCAGAACAAATAGGAACACAATTGTCATAATCAAGGTAAATAGCAAGTATAGATACACCACCAACTTTCGGCTTTTCAAAATTTGACTTAGAATTCCAGAAAGTAAATCACCGAATGACAAACCAATGTAGGCATACATAACTGCTGTTCCGTTCACAACGTTATCAACGCCCAACCAAGGACCAAAATTATCCTTGGAATTCATGATGAGTAAGCCAATCACATACCAAATAGGAATACCAATTGAAATGCAATGAAGGTATTTGATGAGGTTCTTTCTATCTCCAAAAATGAGTCGTAAATCACCTTTACGGATGTGTGATTCATGCTTTACATTTTTGAAGAAATCGGATTCTATGGTGCCAACACGTAAAAGTAACAGTACCAAGCCCATTAGTCCACCAACAATATAAGCTACTTGCCAGTTGGCAAATTGTAAGCCTGTAAGTGAGGTAAAGAAATGACCGATTGTTTCACCTTTCGAACCAACTACAGATGCTACAACAGCACCCAAAGCTCCAAAAGTTACGATAATCATAGTTCCGTATCCACGTTTCTCTTTGGACATCATTTCTGAAACTAAGGTGATTCCAGCACCCAATTCACCTGCTAAACCAATTCCTGCAATGATTCGAACAACTGCGTAAGTGGGCACATCTGTAACGAAAGCATTCACGATATTAGCAACAGAGTACAAAAGGATGGAGCCAAATAACACTTTTAATCTCCCTTTTTTATCACCTAAAATTCCCCACAACAAGCCTCCAATTAACATTCCGAGCATTTGCATATTGAACAGGAATTTCCCTGTAGCGGCAATTTCATCTGCAGAAGCATTTATCATGATTTGACCCAAACTTTCGGCCTTTACAACACCAAACAATACTAGGTCGTATATGTCTACGAAGTAACCCAAAGCGGCAACAACTAAGATTAATCCAATTTGAAAGTTTTTTCTTTTAGCAGTTGTTTGATTCATTCGACTAATGTAATATTTTCTTTTTTATTAATTGGAATGCAACTCTACCGAGTGTCCGACGCGGCGGATGTATCGAGGGAGGTCTAAAGGATAGATCTAGAAGATAGACTCAATCATCAGAATCTGGTTTGCAAAGAATCCTTATCTTCGTAACAATGAATCAAGATGAAATTTACATGCAACGATGCATCGAACTTGCCCGAATGGGAAAGGGGATGGTAGCGCCAAATCCAATGGTGGGTGCAGTAATTGTATGTGATGATAAAATTATCGGAGAGGGATTTCACAAACGCTTTGGTGAACCACACGCTGAAGTGAACGCAATAGCCAGTGTAGAAGATCAAACCTTATTTTCACAATCAACGATTTACGTTTCATTAGAACCATGTGCGCATCATGGAAAAACACCACCTTGTGCTGATTTGTTGGTTCAAAAAGGATTCAAACGTGCCGTAATTGGTTGTAAAGACACACATGTTAAAGTAGGAGGTAAAGGAATAGAGCGACTTAAAAAAGCAGGTTTAGAAGTGGAGGTTGGTGTGCTTGAAAAAGAATGCCGTGAATTGAATAAGCGATTTTTCACCTTCCATGAAAAACAACGTCCCTACGTTATTTTAAAATGGGCACAATCGAAAGATGGTTTTATTGACGGTCCTCGTTTAAATAATGAAAAAGGAATTCTTTGGATTTCTTCACCAGAAACGAGATCACTAGTGCATAAATGGCGATCAGAAGAGCAAACAATACTTGTCGGGAGAAAAACAGTAGAGAATGATAATCCATCCCTAACAGTGCGTGATGTGTATGGAAATAATCCTATTCGAATTATTATTGATAGTCAATTGAAAATCAGTGGTGATGTAAACATTTTTTCCGATGAAGCACCAACTATCATTTTCAATCGTAGTCGAAATGAAGTAAAAGGAAGTGTAGAGTGGATAAAAATTCCAGAAGTCAATACCCGTTACATTTTGGAAAAACTGTATGAACGCAATATCCTTTCAGTCTTTGTAGAAGGCGGAAGTCGAACGCTACAATATTTCATTTTTGACAATGTTTGGGATGAAGCACGTGTGATTGTTGGTGAAGCTGTCTTTGGCGAAGGAACCAAAGCCCCATCAATCAATAAAGTTCCTGCACACAGTTATAAATTTTCAAGTGACCACATCTACCATTATTACAGAAAATGATTGTTCTACTCATCGCGATACTTTCTTCAAGTGTCATATTTGTCATTTTTAAGCTTTTTTCCTTTTACAAGATTGATGTATTTCAAGCAATCGTTTTTAATTATTTCACTGCCTTTACGTGTGGTGTTTTGTTGTACGGTTCTGAATGGAACTCAGCTGCCCTAACAATTGGAAATTGGCCATATTACATGGTCATCTGTGCTATTTTGTTTATCTCACTTTTCATTTTAATGGGATTGAGTTCTCAACGAAATGGTGTCGCAATGACCTCTACTGCAAACAAAATGAGTATGGCTATGTCGATGCTCTTGATGATTTTTTTATACGGTGAAGAAATTACGCTTCTCAAAATTGCAGGAATAACATTGGCGTTCATAGGTGTGCTATTGGTTTCGTTCAGCAAAGAAACGAGTCAAGCAGAAAAAGGAGCGCATTGGATGTTATTGGTTCTTTTTGTGGGAAGTGGAATGTTGGATTTCATCCTGAATTTTGTGCAAAAATATGAGCTAGGTGTTCTAACACCGTCCCTGTTTTCAGCCTTTGGATTTGGAATCGCCGGTTGTATAGGTCTTTTAATTTTGATTGTCCAGATTCTTAAAAAGAAAGCAACATTTGCATTTCGAAATGTGGCAGCAGGTATTATCTTAGGGATTCCGAATTACTTCTCTATTTATCTTTTAATGCAATCTTATTCTGCTACTGGTTGGACCGATTCAACAGTTTTAGCGATTAATAATGTAGCTGTTGTGATTCTTTCCGTACTCGTGGGTTATTTCGCATTTAAGGAAAGTATTACAAGTAGAAAATTGATTGGTCTCATCGTAGCAATAAGTGCAATCATTTTAATTTATTTCTCAGGATTAAAAGCTTGATTTAAAATTGACAATATGAAAATATATCCGTTAAATACAGGAAATTTTAAGCTCGATGGAGGAGCAATGTTCGGAGTAGTTCCGAAAACACTATGGCAAAAGACCAATCCAGCTGATGAAAATAATATGTGCAATTGGGCCATGCGCAGCATGCTTATTGAAGATGGAAGTCGTTTAATGATTGTTGATACGGGGATCGGAGACAAGCAAAACGAAAGATTCTTTTCTCATTATTACATGAATGGAAATGATGATTTGAAATTGAATCTCAAGAAATTGGGCTATTCAACTGATGATATCACCGATGTTTTTTTGACGCATTTGCATTTTGATCATTGTGGTGGAGCGATTCAATGGAATAAAGATCACACCGCTTTTGAACCTGTTTTTAAGAATGCGATTTATTGGAGCAATGACCAACATTGGAAGTGGGCAACAGAACCCAATCCTAGAGAAAAAGCGTCTTTTTTAAGTGAAAATATCTTACCAATTCAAGAATCTGGACAATTGAAATTTATCGAACGACAAGATACAATTACTAGAAATGTATTTAATCAAATGGATGTATTATTCGTTGATGGTCACACCGATAGTATGATGATTCCTCATGTGAAATACCAAGGTAAAACAATCGCATTTATGGCCGATTTACTTCCGAGTGTTGGACATATTCCTTTGGCTTATGTAATGGGTTACGATACGCGTCCATTAATCACAATGACTGAAAAAGAGCAATTTTTACAACGAGCAGTAGATGAAGAGTTTGTCTTGTTTTTAGAGCATGACAGTGTAAATGAATGTTGCACACTTCAAATGACAGAGAAAGGAGTTCGATTGAAAGATACGTTTAAGTTCGAAGAATTATTTACATAGGACTTTTTTTGCACGTTTAGAATCACTATATTTCTACCTCAAAATTAAAACCTACCGACATGGACAAGTATCTTCAAGAGATGTTGCTCGAAATGAATATGATTATTATTCCAGGCCTTGGTGCTTTGAGTATGGTGAATCGAGCAACAGGAGAAATTATGTTCATGCCTTATTTGAAACATGATGACCATGTATTAGCAAAGCACATTGCTACGAAGGAAGGATGGGAAGAGAATGATGCCGTCAATTTAATTGCAAAGTACGTTCGTGAGATTGAAGCCAAATTGAACATTGGTGAAAGCTACGACATGTATCGTTTCGGCTCATTCAAAAAAGATAATTCAGGTGATGTGATTTTTGAAACTTGGACTGGAGAAAGTCCTGCGGTAGAAGAAGTCTCAGTGGCACCAGTAGAAGAAGTTTCAGCAGAAGAATCAACAAAGGAAACTGAAGAACAAATTGTATCAGAACCAATTATCGAGAAAACAGAAGAACCTATTATAGTAACTGTTGAAGAAGTAGTTCCAGAACCTATAATTCTTCAAGAAGAATCAGCTGAAGTAATTGTGGAAGAGGAAGTTCAGCCTGTTATAACACTTGAAACTGATTCAATTGAAGTTGTTGAACCAGTTAGAACTATAGAAGAAGAAGTTCCTGCCGCTGTGTTAATTCCAGATGCAACAACAGAAAAGGAACCAATTAGTGAGAAAGTTGAAGATAAAGTATCTCAATATACAGAAGAAGATCAATGGAAGGATGATTTAGATGTACCTCCAATTAATGCGAAGATTGAACGACCGAAAAAACCAATTATTGAAAAGGCGAAATCAGATAAGAAGAAACGCCGTCCAGCATTTTATATCTTGACGGTTTTACTTATTATTTTAATCGGAGGCTCTATCACTGTTGGTGTGTTTTACGATCAGTTGAAACAGCATTTACCATTTGTAGCTCAGGAAGAGAGTAAAGCAGTTGAGAAGCCATCAGAAACTGAAGCAAATAATGTGATTGAAGAGGAAGAAAAGGACGCTGAACCAATAGTTGAAGAAGAAACGATAGTTGAAGACACTCTTATAGAAGCAGAACCGAAAGAAGAAATTGTCAATTCACCATATATTCAAACATCCACAGGAAGGGTAAATCCAACTCAACCTTATCATGTTATTGCAGGAGCATTCCGCGAAAAGTCAAACGCAGAACGATTTAGAGATCGTTTGAGAGAGAATGGAAACTCGAATTCAGAGATTATTGGAGAATTTGAAGGATTATTTATCGTAAGTGCAAGTTCACATCAAAGTATGGAGGAAGCACAAAATTCACGAAAAAGTAATTCAACTATTACCCAATCTTGGATTTTCCAGTGGCCTTAAAGTCGCTTCATTAAATCCAGTAAACGATTCGAATAACCAGCTTCATTGTCATACCAGCCAACAACTTTTATCATGTTGTTTACAACGCTTGTGAGTTCTGCATCAAACAAGCAACTGTTTGGATTTCCAATTACATCGACTGATACAATAGGATCCTCTGTATAGGCCATTATACCTTTTAAATACGTTTCTGATGCTAATTTCATCGCTGCATTGATTTGTTCAACACTAGGTGGATTACTTACTACCATTGTCAAATCAGTGAATGAGCCATCTGGAACTGGTACACGAACACCACAGCCACCAATCTTTCCTTCCAATTCAGGAAATATTTTTGTAATTGCTTTTGCCGCTCCAGTTGAAGTCGGAACTATTGATTCTGCAGCTGCACGTCCTCTTCTTAAATCTTTGTGAGGCGCATCATGCAGTCGTTGATCGGAAGTGTAACTATGAATTGTTGTTATGTAAGCACTTTCTATGTTACAAAGCTCCAACATAACCTTTACCATTGGAGCGGCGTTATTGGTCGTGCAAGATGCATTTGAAATTATTATATCCTTGTCTTCTAAGATTTCGTCATTAACACCAAGTACAATTGTCTTAATTTCTTCACTATTTGCGGGTGCAGAAATAACAACTTTCTTGGCTCCACCAATCAAATGTTTTGAAGCTGCTTCAGTTGTTAAAAATAATCCAGTAGATTCTAATACGATTTCTACACCATAACTAGCCCAAGGAATATTCTCAGGTTGTTTTTCACTGATAAAAATAATGCGTTTACCGTTTTCAAATACAAGGTGATTTCCTTCAATTACGAAAGAATGCTTCAATCCTCTGTGAATGGAATCATACTTCAAAAGATGCGCTAAAGTAGCTATAGGTGCTAAGTCATTCACAACCGCAACATTCACTTCCGCACTTTCAAGTGTTAGTCGCGTAAAATAACGACCTATTCTTCCAAAACCATTGACACCTATTGTTTTCATCGCATTTATTTTTATCAAAGTTAAGCAAGTTTCGAGATGTCTTGCCAATAATATGAACGAAAAAAAAGCGGCTTCATTGCTGAAGCCGCTTTCATTTATGTATTTCTTTTAGTGTCGAACTTGAATGAACCCTTGTTTAGAGATATCTTCATCAGCACCAAAGAATCTTGCTTTGATAATGTAGAAATATGTACCCTCTTCAACCAAAGTTCCACCAGAAGTTTTACCATCCCAACTTCCATTAGGATCGTTGAACTCATAAATTTTATTTCCCCATCTGTTTAAGATAGTACAATTGAAAGTTTCAACTCCGTCGTACTTAACAAACCACGTATTATTTCCAACCGTTGATGACAGAGAAATTACGTTCGGAGCTTCAATAGTACAAACTTCCACTTCGATAGTTGCAGTGTCAGAATAGGAGTGACAAACATTACTTCCTGTAACAATATAATTTCCAGGTCCATTAACTACAATACTTGGTCCAGTTGCACCAGTATTCCAAACAAAACTACTTACAGTTGGGTTTTGATTCGCATAAATAGTATATTCTGTTCCAGCACATATTGTAGTATCCAATACTTGCGTGTAAGCAAACGGAGGATAAACAATTGTCGAAGTTACGGCTATCCCACATTCGTTATCCGTAAATGTAACGGTATAAGTACCTGGGGTAGATGTCCAAATTTCAGGATTGTCATCTAAATTACTTGTAGAAAAATGAACAGCAGTATCAGATGCTGTCCAAACACCGCCATCCCATGAAATCGTATTAGTTGCTTGGTACAATAAGTTACAAGCCACAACATCTGGGAAGATACTTGGTGGTACAATTTGCGTAATTTCTGAAGAAACAGAGTTGTTACAAACATTGTCTGTAAACGTAATAATATAGTTTCCTGTCGATGATGCATTGATTGTTGGATTTAATGTTGTTGTCGAAGGAGTAAAAGTTACGTTCGGTGATGATGCTGACCAAACCCCACCTGTATTGTATGCTTGCGTTCCGGTGACAGGGAAGGTAAGCGAACACAACGAAGTATCATTGAAAATAATCGGGTAAGGAGGATAGGTTATTGTTGCACTGACTGGTGTGTTACATGCAATGTCAGTATAGGTGACCGTATAGGTACCAGCTGTGGTACTATTTATGGTCGGATTGGCGGCATTTGCATTTGGCAAGAAAGACAAGTTTGGTGCAGTTGTAGACCATGTTCCACCAGCAACTGACGTTGTTCCTGCTACTTGGAAAGTGAAATCACAACCAATTGTATCATTGAAAATCTCCGGTAATGCTTGTACCAATAATGAAACAGTTGTATCATAAGGACAGCCAAAGTCATCTACAACATTAAATGTATAAGAGTAGTTTCCAGTTACATTTGGCTGAACGACAATTAAAGTATCCGTTTGACCTGATATAATTGTAGGATCTGGTGACCAGAAACTGTTTGCAATTGTATTTTGGTAGCTTCCCAATCCAGGGAAATAAGATCCATCAAAGTATAATCCCCATTCGAAGATATATCCATCATCAATTCCTAAGTTATCTTGTACGAAGATTGTCCAGTTACCATTTACAGGACAACCAGCAAAATTTGCATAAGTAGTTTCAGGGGCATATGTATTTGCAGGATCCATTGAGTTACCAGCAGAAAGATTAGGTGTTCCCGCAACAAAAGCAACAGGTACAGTATTTCCTAAGTTTTGTGTCATTGGACCGATATCATTGAAAACAGAACTAAAGCAATATTCCCAACCTTCGCCAGCACCACCACCTCCAGCATCATCAAATGGATGACCTAAGAATGTGCCACCACCGCTATTTCCACCAGGAATATTTCCAGGACTATAAGAATTAACTAAAGGTACTATTTGACCAGATGGACATTGTAACCAAATTTCTAAGTCACCCAAGTAAGAGTGCTCCATTGTAATACATACTTGATTTAATGATTGAGCGTCATTAATTACTGAACCAGCTGGAAAACCGCTAATCGTAATCGGCGCTTGATATTGCTGACCTGAACCATCAGGAAGATAGGTTAATCCAGCAAAGTTACCACCTAAATTAAATGTACCAGGAGGAATATCGACACCAACAGTATCTTGAGCGGTCACACCACCAATCAACTCTGTACTTTCTCCTAAACATATAACAGAATCTAATGGACCTGTTCCAGCAAAACTTGGAAGCTGCGATACACGCACTTTACAACGCATTCGCTCTTGTTGAGGGAATTGATCAGTTGCAACAACATCCACTAAATATCCAGCTCTTGCTGGAGGAGTAAACCAAATGGTATCATTGTTTGGATAAACATTTCCGTCAGTGATTTCCCAGTTAAAGTTAATAGAAGAGTTCACGTTTTGTGAATAACCGTTTCCAGTCGTTTCTTGAGAATATGGGAAAATAGGTTTAGCAATAAACATGATGCTATCACCAAAACAAATATCAACATAACCAGTATCGATTGGATTTAAAGCATTTGCACCAACACCATTAATGTATGCTTCAATATGTGGCTCAAATGGTTGAAATTGGTTTCCACACTGAACATTTGCTAACCAACCAGTTCCTTCATTTGCCCCATCAGAAACAAATTCAATTGTTAAACATCCACTTGGATTGTTCCAAGTAGCTTGATGTGTAAATCCAGTCGGATCTGATACCGAATTGTGAATACCCAATAAAGGAGATGCCGTTGTTGGTCCATCATACACATAAATAAAATCACTGCCGTCAACATCAAATGTATATCCAGCGTTGATTGCCATTGTGATAGACATTTTTGTACCAGTAATTGGATTTGAATCTGGACCTAATGTAGGACAAAAAGTAGTTGTGCCAGTGTAATTCGGCGGGTAGTTTCCTGCAGCGCCTGGATCTTGAAAGTTGTTAGCAGCTGTGCCGAAAACGCTACAATCAGCAGGATTACTTTCAGGATATCCTGGGTCGCCCATATTTACCATTTGAGCAAAACTGTTCATTGAAACAGTCGCTAAAAGGACAATAAAAAGTGCTTTGATAAATTTCATTATTTCTTATTTTGAAGTTCGTGATTCAATACCCATTTTGACTTTACTACTAACATTTTTGAAGTACCTTCAATCATGAAATATTGATTTTGGTCTAGGATTTTTAAACCAAGATCTGCATAACATGGAATGTCTGTACCGGTTAGTTTTATCGACTGAATTCCTGCAACGTCTTTTCCTTTTGGAGCTTCAGAAAAATAACATGCATTTTCTAAACCATAAGCTAATACTTTCAAGTCAGCAGGTTTTTCTGTTTTGATTTGAGTTAATTCCTCTACTGAATATGATTTCAGTAAACGATTGTCGTAATCTTGCGAAAACGCAAGTGAACTCGTTAATAAAGGGAAGCAAAAAATGAGAAGTCGTTTCATAATTCTAGTTTGATTAAAGCAAGACTTATAATGTGAATAAATAGTTGCATTTGGGGAAAAAAGTTCCGAAAATGAACACGGTAAAGTTAATTATATAAGTTAGTTTTGCAAGGCATTAACAAAGCAGTTTTATGGAAAATATTGAATTGGAAAAAGTAGCTTCTCAAGTGAGACGTGATATCGTAAGAATGGTTTCAGCTGTTAACTCAGGTCACCCAGGTGGTTCACTGGGTTGCGCTGATTTTTTAACCGTTTTGTATTTCGACGTTATGAAGCACAATTCAGCTGATTTTTCAATGGAAGCAAAAAATGAAGATGTGTTTTATTTGTCAAATGGGCACATTTCTCCAGTTTGGTACAGTGTCTTGGCACGCAGTGGGTATTTTCCTGTGGCTGAGTTAAGCACTTTTAGAAAACTATCAAGTCGTTTGCAAGGTCACCCATCTACCGATAAAAATTTACCTGGTGTGAGAATGGCTTCAGGTTCGTTGGGACAAGGATTGTCAAACGCAATTGGAACTGCTCAAGCTAAAAAATTGGATGGTGATAAATCAATCGTTTATACCTTGCATGGTGATGGCGAACTTCAAGAAGGTCAAATTTGGGAAGCAGCTATGTATGCAGCAGCTTATAAAGTTGATAATTTGATTGCCACAATCGATTTTAACGGTCGTCAAATTGATGGTGATACTGACAATGTACTTTCTTTAGGAAATCTTGAACAAAAGTGGCAAGCTTTTGGCTGGGACGTTTTACACATGGATGGTCATAATATGGCGGACATCCGTGCCACTTTGTCAAAAGCAAAATCAATGACTGGAAATGGTAAACCAATTGTAATTATTATGAAAACCGAAATGGGTCAAGGAGTTGATTACATGATGGGATCTCATAAATGGCATGGTGTTGCACCAAACGCTGAACAATTGGAAAATGCCTTGTCGCAATTAGAAGAAACATTAGGAGATTATTAATTTGAAGTTTTTCATCCTCATAGCATTTGTCTTTTTTGGATCTGGGTTTTTTGCTCAGGAACAGCTGACAAGAATATTATTTATTCTTGATGCTTCCAATAGTATGAACGCAAAGTGGGATGAACAAACAAGAATTGAGGCTGCAAAGGATCTGTTAGCAAAAGCTGTTGATAGTCTAAAAGATGTACCAAATTTGGAAATAGCTTTGCGTGTATATGGACATCAATCTCCTATAACAGCGACCTATCAAGACTGTAACGATACCAAATTAGAAATTCCTTTTGGTCCTGCAAATCACGATAAAATCAAGTACCGAATTAAATCAATTCTTGCAAAAGGTACTACGCCTATTGCACGATCACTTGAGGCTGCTGCTGAAGATTTTCCAGATCAAAATTCTCGGAATATTATCATCTTAATTACCGATGGTTTAGAGGCATGTGACAATGATCCGTGCGTAATCGCTAAAAAATTAAAAGATAAAGGTGTGAAGGTCACGCCTTTCGTAATTGGTTTGGGAATGGATTTATCCTACCTCGATAAATTCAATTGTATCGGTCCTTATTTTGATGCCGAAACAAAAGATGCCTTTCGAAATGTCTTGAAGAATGTAATTACGAAAGCATTAGTCAATACAACTGTGCAAATCAACTTGAATGACATTCAGAAAAGTCCGAAAGAAACCGATGTTACCATGTTCTTGTATGAAGCGGGGACAAAAAGATTGCTTTATACATTTGTGCACACAATTAATCGTTTTGGGAATCCAGATACATTAATTATTGATCCGAAATATAAGTATGACCTTGTCGTGAATACGCTTCCAAAATTGGAGAAGAAGAACATTACAATAGTTAAAAACACCCATAACACAATAGTTGTTGATGCGCCACAAGGATTTATAAAAGTAAGATTTACGAATTCTACCAAGCCTTATCAAGTTCAAGCTCGAATTATGCAAACAAATAATCCGGCTACACTGAATGTTCAAAGCATCAATTCAACTGATAAGTACTTGGTAGGCAAATATGACGTTGAAGTATTGACGCTGCCACGTACATACTTAACCTTAGATGTTAATCAAAGTAGCACTGCTTATGTGGATGTATTGGCACCAGGATTTTTGACCTATAGAGCTGGAAATTTAGTAAGTGCACAAGTATTCGTCAAACGAGAAAATAACAAATTAGAATGGGTTTGTAATATCGACCCAACGCTTTTAACAGGCAGTTGGCAATTGCAACCAGGCGATTATAGAATCGTTTATCGACAAAAGAAATTGAAATCTTCTCTATTTACAATAGAAAAAGAGTTTAGAATATATTCGAATAAAACAACATCAGTAAATTTATAACAATGATTGAAATAGAAGTATTTGGTAAAAAAGACACACGATCTGGATTTGGTGAAGGATTAGCTGAATTGGGCAAAACAAATAAAAATGTTGTTGCACTTTGCGCTGATTTAACGGGTTCATTGAAAATGGATGCGTTTAAAGCTGAAAACCCTGAACGCTTTTTTCAAGTTGGGATTGCAGAAGCAAACATGATGGGAATGGCTGCTGGAATGGCAGTTGGTGGGAAAATTCCTTATACAGGTACGTTCGCAAACTTCTCTACTGGTCGCGTGTATGATCAAATTCGTCAATCAATCGCTTATTCTAAGAAAAATGTAAAAATCTGCGCATCACATGCTGGACTAACACTTGGAGAAGATGGGGCGACACATCAAATTTTGGAAGACATTGGCATGATGAAAATGTTGCCAAATATGACAGTCATTGTTCCTGCTGATTTTAATCAAACAAAACAAGCAACAATTGCAATTGCGGATTTTGAAGGACCTGTTTACTTGCGTTTTGGTCGTCCTTCTGTTCCGATTTTCACCAAGGCAGATGCCAAATTTGAAATTGGAAAAGCAGACACAATTATTGAAGGAAAGGATGTTTCTATCATTGCTTGTGGACATTTAGTTTGGAAGGCAATCGAAGCAGCAAAGGAACTTGAAGCGAAAGGAATTTCTGCAGAGGTAATCAATATGCATACGATTAAACCATTGGATGAAAAAGCAATTCTTGCTTCTTTAGCAAAAACGAAATGTGTAGTTTCTGCAGAAGAACATATGATTAATGGTGGTCTAGGTGATTCAATTGCACAAGTGTTGAGCAGAAATACTCCATGTCCACAAGAATATGTTGGAGTAAATGATTCATTCGGTGAGAGCGGCACTCCAGAAGAATTGATGGTGAAGTATAACATTGATACAGCTGACATTGTGAAAGCTGCTGAAAAAGTGATTGCTCGTAAATAACATTATACATTACTGTTTTAGCTGGATTGATGAATCAACAAAATACATTCTTGAGTCGGTTAGGCCAGACAAGTCCTTTTCCCTTCATGCTTGACATAGATCGAGCTGAAGGGATTTTTATTTACGATAAAAGTGGTAAGTCCTACATGGACATGATAGCTGGAGTCGCTGTGAATAATATTGGGCACAATCACCCCAGGGTAGTTGAAGCGCTCAAGACCCAAATAGATCGTCACTTACATGTAATGGTGTATGGTGAGTTCATTCAAGATGCACAGTCAAATTTTGCTACAACATTGACATCTCTTTTGCCTGAAAAGTTAAATTGTGTTTATACCGTTAATTCTGGTACCGAGGCAAATGAAGCTGCTTTGAAATTGGCTAAACGCGTTACAGGAAGATCTGAATTGGTTTCTTTCCGCGGTTCTTATCATGGAAGTACGCATGGTTCAATGAGTGTTTCTGGGAATGAAGTGAAGAAAATCGCTTTTCGTCCGCTTTTACCCGATGTGCGTTTTTTACAGTTTAATTCAATCGTTGACTTAGAGCAAATTACTACGCATACAGCTGGAGTAATCATTGAAACAGTGCAAGGTGATGCAGGCGTGAGAATACCGACTCCAGAATTTTTAAAAGCGCTTAGAGCAAAATGCGATGAGGTTGGAGCACTATTGATATTTGATGAAATTCAATGTGGAATGGGTAGAACAGGGAAGCTTTTTGCTTTTGAACATTTCAATGTCATTCCGGATATTTTGACCTTAGGAAAAGCGTTGGGTGGTGGAATGCCAATTGGTGCGCTTGTTTCTTCCACTGAATATTTGAAAGAGTTCACCCATAACCCAATGTTGGGCCACATCACTACTTTTGGTGGACATCCAGTCATTTGTGCAGCTGGAAATGCAGCATTGGAGGTGATGCGCGATGAACTGGATTTTTCAGAAGTGAATCGTTTAGGCGCTTTACTTGAGGAGTTAATCGGAGCAAATGAAGAAATTATTGCGATTAGAAGAATAGGGATGATGTTCGCTTTTGATATGGTTTCTGCTGAAAGAGTTGAAAAAGTGGTGATGAAATGTATTGAGAAAGGCCTGCTTAGTTTTTGGTTTCTATCACATCCTTACAGTTTTAGATTGTCTCCACCACTAACAATTACAGAAAAGGAGATTCGCTTAGCCGCTGCAATTATCAATCAAGTGATTGAAGAAACGAAAAGTTAGTTAGGGGAAAACTTCTGAATATTTCTCGTGTAAAACACCCATGATTTTATTAGTAGATCCAGTATTTTCTTGAACAATTTTCATTGATTTCAAGGCTAAATAGTCAAGTTGACCTTCTATACTGTTTATTGTTTCAATAACATCTTTTGAAGTGCTCACACTGAAACCTATTCCTTTTCGAATGAACATATTTGCTTCAGGAAATTTTGTATGAATTGGACCAAAAATAATGGGCATACCGTAAACTGCGGGCTCGAGAATATTATGCAGGTTACCAGAAAAACCACCACCTATATATGCAATTTTACCATATTGAAAAGCACTTGTTAAATGTCCAATTGTGTTTAGGATAAGGATATTTTTCGATGCATCTTTTTCTAAAAAATCTGTGTAGCGAATTGTTAAGCCAGATAGCTGATTTTCGATTGTCGCGATGTGTTTTTCATCAATATTGTGGGGTGCAATAATGAATTTTTGTTCTCTGTGTTGTTGTACAAAAGGGAAAGTCACCTTTTCATCATCTGGCCAAATACTTCCTAATATAATGGCTTTTTGTCCTTTTAAAAATGACTCAATGATAGAATTGCTGGTTCCAATATTCTTGTTCTCTATAACACGATCAAAACGCGTGTCTCCAGTTAATTTATAATTGTTAATGTCGATGTCAGAAAGCAATAAACAAGTTGTTTCGTTTTGGACAAAAAAGTAATCCATTCGATGCAATGTTTTTCTAAAAAATGCACCATACCATTTAAAGAAACGTTGGTTCTCCCTAAGTATAGTGCTGACAGAAAATAATTTGATTTTGTTATCAGAACAAACTTCAATTAAGTTGCTCCAAAATTCATATTTTACAATGAATAAAGCTTTTGGTTTGAAATGTTCTATTAATGTCTTGGCATTCCTTTTTGTATCAACAGGTAAATAACCAACCCAATCAGCATGATGTTTTCGTTTATGATAATTTTCCATTCCTGATGGAGAAAAGAAGGTAACCACAAGAAATATTTCTGGATTTTCTTCTTTAATTGAATTCATCAAAGGCAAGCCAGAATCAAATTCTCCTAAAGAAGCACAATGAAACCAAATTACATGTTCGGAAGATAAGTCAGGAAGATTTCTTTGCCAATCTTTTCGGCCCTTTACCCATTTTGCTGCTTTAGGATTGAACAATGCCGCAATACGAATTATCGAGGCATACAATAAAACTCCAAAAGTGTAGATATAGCGCATTAATTGTAATAAAATTCTTTTGGTTGACGTTTGTAAAAAGGGATAAACCAGCCAACTTTGACACCGTATTGAATATCCAAACGTGTTTCCGAAGATACAGGAATTGTTGGTTGGTCAAAGAAAATAGTGCGTTTATTTTGAGTAAATCCTTCCTGAATGTAGAATCCGCCATAAAAATTCATAAAACCACCATTGGACATATAGGCATAACCTAAAAATTGGTGCGCATTAGGTCCAATTGTTAATCGATCATACCCTTTTTTATAATCCAATTCCAACTGCGGAATAACTTGCTCCTGTGTTTCAACACGCATTTTGTGTGCTAAATAACCTAAGCCCGCATGAACAAATATTCCAGAATTTTTATTAGGTGATAAAACAGGAAAAACCTTACCAACAGCCAGGTTAACATTTAAGCCACGCGCATAGACTAAAACTAGACCAATGTCCCCATTGACATCCGTAATCGTTCCTTGCGAATCTACTAAATGATCAAATAGGCCATCCATTCGAACATCATTTCCAAACATGAAATTAGATTCCAATCCCCAAAACCAATTTTTATTGGTTTTGTATCCAGCCATTATTCCAATATGATTCATGAAGCCATAACGGTCAGCCAAATCGCCGCTTGTCCAATTTACACCATATTGAACACCAATCCATGGAGTACCAATTATTGAATCCTTCACATTTCGCTGAGCAGTTACTGCGGATGCAGTTAATAATATGAATAGAATGAAGAAGCTTTTTTTCATGGTTCAAATTTAAATGCATTTTACAAACAGAACTGATAAAAAATGTAAAATGTAGTTTTTATTTAACGAACGATATGTGATATACAAAGAAGATTATTCAAGCGTTAAAAACAGTTGGATAAAATCGGTATTTCACAATTATAATTTATCTTTATGCCCTTATATTGTTAATTCCATCCGTAGATGAAAAAAATACAAATGGTCGACTTAATGTCGCAGTACCAAAAGATTAAACCAGCCATCGATTCTGCAATTCTTAATGTTATTGAAAACGCACAGTTTATCAATGGTCCAGAGGTTTCTGGTTTTCAAAGTGAATTGGAATCTTATTTAGGTGTGAAACACGTAATTCCATGTGCAAATGGAACCGATGCTTTGCAAATTGCATTGATGGCATTGGGCTTGAAACCAGGTGACGAAGTGATTACTCCTTCCTTTACATATATTGCGACGACAGAGGTAATGGCGTTATTGGGATTAAGACCAATTTTTGTAGAAGTTGATAAAGATACTTTTTGCATTGACCCTGCGATGATAGAAGCGGCAATTACTTCAAAAACAAAAGCAATAGTTCCTGTTCACTTGTATGGACAAGCTGCTAACATGGATGCAATTATGGAAATTGCTAAGAAGCATTCCTTATTTGTGGTTGAAGATAATGCGCAAGCAATTGGTAGTGATTATTATCATACAAATGGAAAAGTTTCTAAAACGGGAGCAATTGGTGATATAGGATGCACTTCTTTTTTTCCATCTAAAAATCTTGGATGTTATGGTGATGGAGGGGCAATTTGTACAAATAATGATGAATTAGCTGCAGCAATGCGAATGATTGCGAATCATGGACAAAGCAAGCGTTATTACCATGATGTTGTTGGTTGTAATTCTCGTTTAGATAGTATTCAAGCGGCAGTTTTGAGAATTAAGTTGCGTGAATTGGATAACTATATAGCAGCAAGAAGAAAAGTTGCAGATCATTACGATGCATTTTTTGCTCAATTCCCTCAAATCAAAACACCTGTTAGAGGAAAAGAGTCAAAACACGTTTTTCATCAATATACATTGACTTTAGAAGGTATTGACCGAGATAAATTAAATGAATTCTTGGCTACAAAAGATGTTCCATCAATGATTTATTACCCAGTTCCAGCGCATCGTCAAAAAATGTTTGCGGCCTTTGGTAGTGAAAATACAGTTTTACCAGTGACAGATTGGTTAACAGAGCGTGTTATTTCCTTGCCAATTCACACTGAAATGGAACAAGAACAACTCGATTATATTTGTGCTGCAGTCGCAGAATACATTGAAAATAATTAATACGGAATTATAAATTCCAATTCACGAATTGTTAGCATGAAGAAAATAGCTGTCGTAGGTACTGGTTATGTTGGATTAGTTACAGGAACTTGTTTTGCTGAAACAGGCAATCAAGTGATATGTGTTGATATTGATGCAAATAAAGTAGAGCGAATGCGCAATGGTGAAATACCCATTTATGAGCCACATCTTGACGTGCTTTTTGAACGCAACATTAAAGCGAATCGATTAAGTTTCACTACCAACCTTGCAGAAGGGATACAAGATGCTGAAATCATCTTTTTAGCCTTGCCAACTCCTCCTGGTGAAGATGGTTCTGCCGATTTAAGATATATTCTGGGTGTTGCCGAAGAATTAGGTAAACTGTTAACGGATTATAAAGTAATTGTTGATAAAAGTACTGTTCCCGTTGGTACTGCGGACAAAGTACGCGCAATGATTGCAAAAAATGCCACGGTTGATTTTGATGTTGTTTCAAATCCTGAATTTTTACGTGAAGGTTTCGCTGTTGATGATTTCATGAAACCAGATCGCGTGGTAATTGGAACATCGTCTGTTCGTGCAGAAAAAGAAATGGAACAGTTGTATAAGCCTTTTGTGCGTCAAGGAAATCCTATCATTTTCATGGATGAGAAATCTGCTGAGTTAACCAAATATGCAGCAAATTCTTTCCTTGCAACGAAAATCACCTTCATGAATGAGATTGCTAATTTCTGCGAAATCGTTGGTGCAGATGTCGACAAAGTGCGTATAGGTATCGGATCAGATGATCGAATCGGTAAACGCTTTCTTTTTCCAGGAATAGGATACGGTGGATCTTGTTTTCCAAAAGATGTTCAAGCATTGGTGAATTCCGGAAATGAAAACGGTTTCTCTTTTGAAATATTAAAGGCTGTAATGACGATCAATGAAGATCAAAAGACTGTGCTTTTTCCGAAAATGAAAAACTACTTTAAAGGAGATTTGAAAGGAAAGAAAATTGCACTTTGGGGCTTAGCATTTAAACCAGATACAGATGATATTCGCGAAGCACCAGCTTTGTATATGATTGATGCATTACTGAACGAAGGCGCTCAAGTTGTTGCTTTTGATCCCGAAGCAATGAACAACGTAAAAGGACTTTTAGGAGATAAAATTTCTTATGCCAATGATGAATATCATGCACTTGAAGGGGCTGATGCTTTGCTGATATGCACTGAATGGGGGATTTTTAGAAATCCTGATTTTGCTAAAATTGGTACTTTACTGAATGATAAAGTCATTTTTGATGGTCGTAATTTATTTGAGACGGCTGAAATGAATGACAAAGGATTTTACTACACGTCAATTGGACGTAAAACAGTAAATCAATAAATAAGATGAGCGAACGTAAACGAATATTAATTACTGGTGCAGCTGGATTCCTAGGATCTCATTTGTGTGACCGTTTCATTAAAGACGGTTACCATGTAATCGGAATGGATAATTTAATCACTGGTAGTCTTAAAAATATCGAACATCTTTTTCAATTAGAGAATTTCGAATTTTATAACCACGATGTCTCTAAATATATCCACGTAGCTGGAGATTTAGATTATATTTTACATTTTGCCTCACCTGCAAGTCCAATTGACTATTTGAAAATTCCAATTCAAACCTTGAAAGTAGGGTCTTTAGGAATTCACAATTGTTTAGGACTTGCAAAAGCAAAAGGAGCAAGAGTGCTTATTGCATCCACTTCAGAAGTGTATGGAGATCCAACGGTACACCCTCAAACAGAAGATTATTGGGGAAATGTGAATCCAGTTGGACCTCGTGGTGTGTACGATGAGGCAAAGCGTTTCCAAGAAGCAATTACAATGGCTTACCATAATTTCCATGGAATTGAAACGCGCATTGTGAGAATATTTAATACTTACGGTCCGCGTATGCGTTTGAACGATGGTCGTGTATTACCTGCATTTATTGGTCAAGCATTGCGTGGAGAAGATTTAACGATTTTTGGTGATGGTTCTCAAACGCGATCTTTTTGTTATGTTGATGATTTAGTGGAAGGAATAGTTCGATTGCTTCATAGTGATTATCCATATCCAGTTAATATTGGAAATCCTTCAGAAATTTCTATTAAGGATTTTGCTGAGGAGATTATTAAGTTGACAGGAACCAAGCAAAAAGTCATCTACAAAGATTTACCAGTGGATGATCCAAAACAGCGTCAACCAGATATTACAAGAGCGAGACAATTATTAAATTGGGAGCCGAAGGTAGATCGTGCAGAAGGATTAAAAATAACGTATGCATATTTCAAAAGCTTGTCACAAGAAGAATTGATGCAGACAGACCATAATGATTTTGATAAATACATCATTCGCTAATGGGATATTTCGCACATGAATCAGCTATAATTGACGAAGGATGTCAAATTGGTGAAGGAACCAAAATTTGGCACTTCTCTCATGTAATGCCAAATTGTGTTATTGGTGAGCGTTGTAATATCGGACAAAACGTTGTCGTTTCACCAGGGGTTATACTTGGTAACAATGTGAAAATTCAAAACAATGTTTCATTGTACACTGGAGTTGAATGTGAGGATGACGTGTTCCTTGGACCTTCAATGGTTTTTACCAATGTAACGAATCCACGAAGTGGTGTGAACCGACGTGATCAATATGCAAAAACAATCGTTCGTAAAGGGGCAAGTATTGGTGCAAATGCAACAATTGTGTGTGGACACGATATTGGCGAGTATGCTTTTATTGGCGCAGGAGCAGTAGTCACAAAAACAGTACTTCCATTTGCGTTAGTAGTGGGAAATCCTGCTCGACAAATTGGATGGATGAGTGAATTTGGTCATCGATTAGAATTTAATGCTGAAGGAACGGCTATATGCCCGGAAAGTCAGCAAGAATATAAATTGGAAGCGGGAACGGTTAAAAGAATTAAATAAATTCTGAATCCCGAATCCCAAATAGTTAAATACAGAGAATATGATCACAGAAGATCAAAAAGTAAAATTTGCTGTCGTTGGTGCTGGTCACATCGGTAAGCGCCACGCTGAAATGATTCGACGCGAAGAAGAGGCAGAATTGGTAGCAATGGTTGACGTTCGATCAAAAAGTGATTGCGGCGCTGACGATTTTGATGTCCCATTTTTTGCTTCAATCGAGGAGTTATTAGCTTCAGGTTTAGAATATGATGTGGTCAATATCTGCACGCCAAACGGTTTCCACGCATCGCAAAGTTTGATGGCCTTGGAGTCAAAAAAGCATGTGGTATGTGAAAAACCAATGGGATTGACAAAAGAAGGCTGCGAGAAAATGATTTTCAAATCATTACAAGTTTCTAAGCAAGTTTTTTGTGTGATGCAAAATAGATATTCTCCACCATCAGAATGGATTAAATCTGTGGTTGAATCAGGAAAATTGGGTAAAATCTTTATGGTTCAATTGAATTGTTATTGGAACCGCGACGATCGTTATTACAAAAAAGGTGGTTGGAAAGGTACACAAGACTTGGATGGTGGAACACTTTTTACACAGTTCTCTCATTTCATTGACATCATGTATTGGTTATTCGGTGATATCGATAACATTCAAGGAAAATTTGCTGATTTCACGCACAAAGAATCAACTGACTTCGAAGATTCAGGTTTTGTAAGTTTTGATTTTATTGATGGCGGAATGGGAAGTATCAATTACTCAACATCGGTAGCGAACCAAAATTTAGAAAGTTCTATCACCATCATTGGTGAAAAAGGAAGTGTTAAGATTGGCGGACAATATATGAATGAAGTAGAAGTTTGCAATATTACAGATTATGAAATGCCTGTTTTAGCTCCAACAAATCCAGGTAATGATTACGGTGCTTACAAAGGTTCTGCAGCCAATCATAATTATGTTATTCGCAATGTGATTGATACTTTGAAAGGTAGAACTTCCGCTACAACAAATGCATTGGAAGGATTAAAAGTGGTAGAAATTATTGAACGTATTTATAAAGTTAGAAATGAACAATTCAATTTACAATAAGCTTCTTAATAAAGATGCTAAACTAGCTGTTATCGGTTTAGGATACGTAGGATTGCCAATCGCGCTTGAATTTGCTCGCAAAATCAAAGTAGTCGGTTTTGATATCAATCAAGAACGTGTCGATCTAATGAAAAATAAAATCGACCCTAGTAACGAATTAGAAGCAAGTGATTTTGAAGGGTGTGATATTGAATTCACAGCTGATATTAATGATTTGAAAGATGTTCAATTTTATATTGTTGCTGTTCCAACACCAATTGATGACTCAAACTTACCGAACCTTCGTCCGCTTTTGGGCGCGAGTGCAACAGTAGGAAAAGTATTGAAGAAAGGTGATTACGTAGTGTTTGAATCAACAGTTTATCCAGGCTGTACGGAAGAAGATTGTATTCCTGTGTTGGAAGCAGAATCTGGTTTGAAGTTTAGAGAAGATTTCAAAGTGGGTTATTCTCCAGAAAGAATCAATCCAGGAGATAAGGAACATACACTTCAAAATGTTATTAAAGTTGTTTCGGGATGTTGTGAAGAATCATTAGAAGAAATCGCAAAAACATACGAATTAGTTGTGCATGTTGGCGTTCATCGAGCAGCATCAATTAAAGTTGCTGAGGCAGCAAAAATTATTGAAAATACGCAACGCGATGTAAACATTGCATTAATTAATGAGTTGTCAATTATCTTCAATAAATTGGGGATTAATACCTTCGAAGTACTTGAAGCTGCTGGAACGAAGTGGAATTTCTTGAAGTTTTTCCCAGGTTTAGTTGGTGGACATTGTATCGGAGTTGATCCCTACTATTTAACACACAAAGCGCAACAAGCAGGCTACCATTCAAAGGTTATTACAAGTGGGCGTTATGTGAACGATTCAATGGGATTCTACATCGGTAAGCAGACTGTGAAACGAGTTATTGCTCAAGGAAAACACATTCAAGATGCGAAAGTATTAGTGATGGGAGCAACGTTTAAAGAGGATGTTTCCGATATTCGTAATTCAAAGGTTATTGATGTTGTGAATGAATTGAAATCATTCCAAGTACATGTTGATTTGGTCGACCCACACGCTTCTTCAGAAGAAATGGTGCATGAATATGGTATCGGTTTAATTGAGAAAGCTGGAACAGATTACGATGCAATCATTGTTGCTGTGAACCATAAGGAATACAAAAACATGAACGAAAATGACTTCAAAGCCTTGTTGAAGGATGGTAAAGGAGTATTTGTTGATGTGAAAGGTATTTTCAAAGGAAAAATCAAGGACCTAGAATATTGGTCATTGTAAAATTTATATTTTCCAAAACCATGTTGCACGATTTAGGCTCAGTGTTCAAATTTTAATTTCTATGGAATACGAAAAAAGAATATTAGTGACAGGTGGAGCGGGTTTTATTGGCTCCCATTTGGTTCGTTTGTTAATCAAATCGTATCCCAATTATTTGATTGTCAACTTTGATAAGTTGACTTATGCTGGTAATTTGGAAAACTTGAAAGATGTTGAATCGGCGCCAAACTATATTTTTCAAAAAGGTGATATCGTTTCTGTAGATGATGTTAAAATGGCATTTGACAAATACCACATTTCAGATGTAATACATTTAGCCGCAGAATCACACGTTGATCGATCAATAGAAGGTCCAATGGATTTTGTGATGACCAATGTCGTTGGAACGGTTAATTTATTGCAAACAGCAAAGGATGCATGGAAAGAAGGGGAACATGTTTTTCATCACGTTTCTACCGATGAGGTTTATGGAAGTTTAGGAGAAGAAGGGCTATTTACTGAGAAAACACCTTACGATCCGAGAAGTCCATATTCAGCGTCAAAAGCATCATCAGATCATTTCGTATCCGCATTTTACCATACCTATGGTTTGCCTATAAAAATGTCGAATTGCTCGAATAATTATGGTAGTCATCATTTTCCTGAGAAATTGATTCCTCTAATGATTCACAATATACAAAACAATAAACCTTTACCAGTTTATGGAAAAGGAGAGAATGTGCGAGATTGGTTATGGGTGGAAGATCATGTGAAAGCGATTGATACTATTTTTCACAAGGGTAGAATTGGTGAGTCATACAATGTTGGTGGATTAAACGAATGGACTAATATAGAATTAGTGCGTTTTCTTTGTCGATTGATGGATAAAAAATTAAACCGTACCTCAGGTGAGTCTGAAAAGTTAATCACTTTTGTGACTGATCGCAAAGGACATGATTTACGTTATGCAATTGATGCTAGTAAATTAGAAAAAGAGCTGAATTGGAAACCATCAATTACATTTGAAGAAGGACTTGAACTAACGGTTGATTGGTACTTAAAGAATACCGAATGGGTGGAGAAAATCACTTCTGGATCTTACCAACAATATTATACCCAAATGTATGATAACCGTTGATGGGTTTATTCACCAACATATTTTCTAAGAAACCACCACAAGTTCCATTTGATTTGGGGCTTATTGGTGTTGACATGCACAGTCATTTAATACCAGGAATCGATGATGGTTCGCGCAGCATGGATGAAACAATCGCTATGTTAGCTAAATTTGAAAGCCTTGGATATAAAAAAGTCATCACGACTCCTCATATCATGAATGAGGTTTATCCAAATAATCCAGAAATTATTTTAGCTGGACTAGCTCAAGTAAAAGAAGCAGCAACAAAGATTGGTTTGTCGATTGAAATTGAGGCTGCAGCGGAATATTATTTTGATGACCAATTAATGGAAACCATCAAGAATAGAACTGCCTTAACAATTGCTGGTTCATACGTATTAGTTGAGTTTTCATTTAATTCTGCACCTATTTTCGAGAATCAACTATTTTTCGAAATGCAAATTGCCAACTATAAACCAATTCTAGCTCATTTTGAGCGGTATCCTTATTATCACAGCTCTGTAGATAAAGCTATTGAGTTTAGAAATCAAGGTGTAAGTATTCAAGTAAATTTAAACTCTTTAACAGGGAATTATGGACCGCATGTTAAAAAACAAGCCGAGCGTTTAATCGATGCTGGTTTGGTTGACTTTGTAGGCTCTGATTGTCACAGAATGCAACACTTAATGATGTTGGAAGAGCATCTAAATTTGCCTTACATGAATAAGTTAACGGATTTAACCTTGAAGAATAGAGATCTGTAAATTTCTAATCTCTCAACAAAAACTTATAGCGCTGAATTGTATTTTCAATCCCTAAGTACAAAGCATCTGAGATGAGTGCATGACCAATGGATACTTCATCCAATTGTTTTAAATTTTGCTTGAAGAAGCGCAGATTTTCCAAACTTAAATCATGACCAGCATTTATTCCCAAGCCTAAATCGAGGGCATGTTCGACCGCTTTAGTATATGCTTCAATTGCCTTTTCAGGATTCTTTGAAAAGTTTTCCGCGAAAGGTCCTGTATATAATTCAATGCGATCAACACCTGTTTTTGCAGCGTAGTCGATTAAGTTTAAATCTGTTTCAATAAAAATAGAACTTCGAACACCAATTGATTTAAATTGTTGGTTTAAGTCGCTTAATAAATCGAAATGTTTCACTGTGTCCCAACCAGCATTTGAAGTTAATACATGCGGCGGGTCAGGAACCAACGTTGCTTGCTCTGGAAGTATCTCATATATCATTTTCAAAAAACGTTCATCGGGATAGCCTTCAATATTGAACTCAGTTGTTAAAACTTGCTTCAAATCGTATATATCTTGAAGGGTAATATGTCGTTCGTCTGGACGCGGATGAACTGTTATTCCGTCTGCACCAAATCGTTCACAGTCAATCGCAAATTGGGCAACATTAGGCGTGTTTCCACCACGCGCATTGCGAATAGTTGCTATTTTATTGATGTTTACACTGAGCTTTGTCATAATACGGTACAATTTTTGGCAGCTCAAAAGTACGAACTTAGCGAGTAATTTACTACTTTGGCAGCAACAATGAGAGCAATAGAATTAATTACAGAAGAAATACCTCCCTTAACGCATACAGATACGGGAGAAAACGCATTGCGTTGGATGGATGAATTGAAAGTTTCTCATTTACCAGTCCTCAAAAACGGAAATTTTGTCGGTGTTTTGTCAGAATCTGATGTGTTGGATAAAATGCATTTGGACGAAAAATTGGATAAGTTATTCGATCATTTACCGAGACCATATGTTTTTGCAAATGCACATATTTATGAAGTACTTGCTAAAATATCGGAACATCGTGTTAGTGTGCTCCCGGTTTTGGATGAAAATGAAAAATATTTAGGCTGCACAAGTGTTTACCATTTATTAACGGTGATTGCAAATACAGGTAGTATTCGTGAAACAGGTGGGATTTTGGTAGTAGAAATGAACGCAGTGGACTATTCAATGGCCCAAATCGGTCAGATCGTTGAAAGTAACAATGCGAAAATTTTGAGTTCTTATATCATGTCTTCAGTCGATTCAACCAAGGTGGAGGTGACATTGAAAATAAATCAAATTGAATTATCTTCAATTATTCGAACATTTGAGCGATATGATTATGTGGTGAAAGCTGCATTCCAGAAGAGTGAAGTAGATGACGATATGCAACAACGATTTGATGCATTAATGAATTTTATGAAGTTTTAGTCATGAATGTTGCAATATTTGGTCGTAAGGTAAATAAACAAAACCTCATTCATTTTGAAGAGCTTATTCAGATTTTGCTCAGCTTCGGCTGGACACCAATTTTGGAAAAGAGTTTAAAGAAAAATCTTGCTGAGAAGAATCCACAAATGTCAAAATTCGCGGTATTTGAATCGCATAATGACTTCAAAAGTGGCATTGATTTAACCATCAGTATGGGAGGAGATGGTACCTTTATTGAAACAGTTGGTTATATCCGTGATTCACAAGTTCCGATTATTGGAATCAACACAGGAAGGTTAGGATTTTTGGCAAATATTTCAAGAGATCAGATCGAAAGTTCGCTTGATATGATTCGTAACAAGAAATACGAATACCAGTTACGTTCTTTGCTTCGTATAAAAACGGAAGAAAATTTATTCGGTGATGATAATTTTGCGCTAAACGAGGTGACTTTTCACAAGAAAGATACCAGTTCGATGATTACAGTGCATGCATCGCTTGACAATAAATACTTGAATTCATATTGGGCAGATGGATTAATTGTTTCCACTCCAACAGGTTCAACAGCTTATAGCCTAAGTTGTGGTGGTCCGATTGTAACACCAGGTTGTAAAGTACACATCCTCACACCAATTGCTCCGCATAACTTAAATGTTCGACCAATGGTGGTTCCAGATCATTTACCTATTAAGTTGAGCTTAGAAGGGCGAGAAAGAAAATATTTGATAAGTCTTGATGGTAAATCAATGAATATCCGAAAAGGAGAAGAAGTGTTGATTGAGAAGGCTGAGTTTATGATAAACGTGATTAAATTTGAAGAAAATAATTTCCTTGATACGATTCGTAACAAAATGTTGTGGGGTAAAGACAAGCGGAATTAATACGTGTAATGTTTAATAATGTAACAATAGAAGAATGAAGAAGATAGGTTTATTAATGTTATTGATGGGAGTAACGGCTGTTAGCTTTGGAGCTAAACCGAAGAAACCTAAAATGGAACCGGGAATTTATGCTGAGATCACAACGAACAAAGGAGTTATTATGGTTGTTTTGGAACACCAGAAAACACCTATGACGGTTGCGAATTTTGTAGGATTGGCAGAAGGAAATTTTGTCAATGGTGATTTTAAAGCAACGAAGCCATTTTACAACGGATTGAAATTTCACCGAGTAATTAAAGATTTTATGATACAAGGTGGTGATCCTGCTGGAAATGGAAGCGGTGGTCCAGGTTACAAATTTGCAGATGAAATTCACCCAGATTTGAAACATACAGGTCCAGGTATTTTATCTATGGCAAATTCAGGTCCAGCAACAAACGGTAGTCAATTTTTCATTACCCACAAAGAAACTCCTTGGTTAGATGGAAAACACACTGTGTTCGGACATGTAATTTCAGGAATGGATGTGGTTAACTCAATCGCACAAGGTGATTCAATGCAAGTTGTAAAGATTATTCGCGTTGGTAAAGAAGCGAAGAAGTGGAATGCAAATGCGGTTTTCAAGAAAGTGAATGATGACATGAAAGCATTGGAAGCGAAGAATGCAGCTGAGTTAGAAAAAATTGCGGCAATGTCCGAAGAGGATTACAAGAAATTCATGTTTGATGAAATCAAGTTGAAATACCCAAATGCTGTGCAATCAGCTTCAGGCTTAGTTTATATTATTGAAAGACCAGGTGAAGGAGCAAAACCAGTAAAAGGTAATCAATTGTCAGTTCACTACAGAGGAACATTCAGAAGAGATGGAAAGCAATTTGACGCATCATACGATCGTGGTCAACCAATGGATTTTGTTTACATCGATAACAAGATGATTCCAGGATTTGAAGAAGGATTAGCAATGATTGGAAAAGGTGGGAAAATCAAATTATTTATTCCTTATTTTCAAGCATACGGAAAAGCTGGAAGACCAGGAGCAATTCCTCCATTTTCAGATTTAGTTTTTGACATCGAAATCGTTAACCTTGGCGAGGCTCACAACGAAAATGATGGTCACGATCATGGTGATCATGAAGGACACGATCATTAAGATTTGAATAAAAGATAAATAAAGAGACTCTCAGAAATGAGGGTCTTTTTTAGTTCATGGGACATTTATTTGGCTTCCCAAGTCTGAAGGTAATCATGGTTCCAAAGAAACTGTACCAATCTGATGTAGATGTATTGCCTCTTTTCCCGTAACGAGAGCCATCCAAACTTCTATTAGATAACTGAGCAGCCAAAGGTCCATTCGCTGCTGCTAATTCAACCGCATCGACATACGAATTACTTCCAACGTCATCTAAGTAATCAGTAAAGGTCTTACGAATACCATATTCAAAACTTACGGCCGCTTTTTTACCTAAAGCGAATTTCACACCAACACCTAATGGAATACAAATTTGAGTTAAACTATAATTCTTTTTTGACGATAAATCAGATCCTTGTCCTTCTGTACCGATACTTTGAAGTTCAATCATATCACCATTAAATTCTGTTTTAGGATTCATTCTGAATACACCAATTTCAGCAAGAATGTATGCGGTACCTTTGTAACGTTCACTTCCTAAGAAAAAAGGCAAATACGTGAATTCTACTCCACCAGCTAATTCAAAAATATTCGATTCAAAGTTCAAGTTTCGATTACGCAATAAATCTCTTTTTGAATCGGCATCATCTGCCATGACTTTACCATAGGAGAAATTTGCTCTTAAACTTAAACGCGAATGATAGTTGTAACGGTAGAGCAGACCAACGGCTGGTTGTGTTTTATTGAAATGACCAAATTGATTTAAGTCACCAATGTAATAAGAACCGCCTAATAATACACCTAATTCAGATCTTGATCGTTTGTTCGAATTTTGACCAAAAGCGGAAATGGTAATAAGAAAAGACAGTAAGATTAAAAAGCGCATTGTATCTATTTAAGTCTATTGAGAACGCCAAATTACGGAGAAAATTACATTTGAAAAAAGAAAAGGTAGTTGGATTTGTTCCCAACTACCTTTTTAATAATTACAAATTGCTTAGAATGACGGACAAGATACTGTGCGGTATCGTTGCAAGGTAATGGCTGCATCTTTTGGATATTTAACTGTGTATCCGATTTCCATTGTTTTTACTTCACCCGGTTGTGAAATATAAGTCCATAAAACTTCACCTGTTTCAACATTGTCTTTCGCTCCAGAGATTTGATCTGTCGTTACCGTGATGTCACTACTTTTTGAAATTGGAATTTGATCGTATACATCAATATTTATAGGTGTATTGCGGTTGTTTCGAACAACGATTTCATACAAATAAGATTCTTTTTTGTTTCCACCAATGACTTTTTTGGTACTCATTTCTGTTTTAAGTTTACGCATGACAACCACTTTACTATCACGACCAAACGAAAGTGAAAGCGTATCTGAAACATTTCGCGTATCAATTTCAGAGAGCCCAACATACATTCCACCAAAATATACGTTTGTTGGACCTGGAATTAATTCTAATTCTTGCCATCCAACAATGTGCGCCATTAAGAACGCACCATTGTCTAATTTAGGTACCGTAATATGAGAGAAAGTGGCATCTAAGTTCATTTCTTTCACATCGACCATATACGGCTTTGCGTCAGAAGGACATGAGAATTTAGAAGGAATGATGAATTCAGCAGTTAATTCTGAAATTTCTATTTGACGCATTTGAACATTCGCATTTTGCGTGTTTTGATTTTGAACCAATCCTAAATCTTGAAATCTTGTTGTACCTCTTTTTTCCTTTTCATCGCTGTCAAGCGCATAGTTATCATAAGCCCATTGATTTGCCATATTGATATTCGTTTGCGCTTCTTGTCGGTAGTTTTGTTGCACAACTTGTGGGGCGTAATATGATTTTTTACCCGAAAGTCTTGAAACTTCAGAATAGTTCAAGTACCATGGAGACATTACTGGATGTGAGGCGGATAATTTTGGATCGCCTGTTGAAAGTATTAAATCTACGTCGTTCCAATCACTTCCTGTGTTGTTGTAAACTTGTGCCTTATATTTAAGATTGATTTTTTGGTTCAGATCCAATGCCGATAAGTCATAATTTGCAGCCCAACCACAATCCGACACAAGGTATTTTAATGTAGATTTTAGTGTTTGAGCTTCATTTGCATCAATCAATACTACAACTTGGTTGCTGCGCTGGTTTTCATCAAAATTGAGTTCGATTAATTGATAACGTGTATTCTCAATGAGCTCATCGATTTTTTGTTGGTCCTTTCTTAATTTACTGAGGGCTTTGTTGATTTCTAGCGTTCTGGTTCTATAAAATTCACCCGCTTCCTTAATTTGAGCAACAGTTAAATTTTGGTTTTGTCCACCTAACTTTTTATTCGCATTTAGCACATCTAATTCTGCCTGATAAGCGCCAATGTTGTCTATGTTGAACTGATGTTTGTCCTTTAACACTTCCAAGGTATCTTTTAACAAGCCGATACGTGGATTGAATGATTCGGCTGCGGTAAAGTCCATCTCAGTTGAAACAGAAACCAAGCGGTAAGCACCATCTGATATAAATTGAATTGATTGTGGATCGGCAAATGCTGAGATTCCAGAAAAAATTAATTTGTTTCTTCCTTTGGTAACTTTAATTGCTTGGTCATGCAGCATTTCACCACTGGTTAAAAACAATTTGACCGATTTAATTTTGGATGAAATATGTTGTTCAACCTGAGAGATACCTGAAAAGCTTAGAATTAAGGTAAATGCAACAAATAGTTTATTCATAAGATAGTTTTTAGTTACTACATGAATCAAACAATTTGGTTCATGAATTAGTTACATTGAATTAAAATAAACAAAATGTTAGTAATATAACAATTTGTTATTTAAAATTAAATTGTACTTTTGCACCCCAAAATAGATAAAATGAACCAACAAAGTTATCTTTCAATTGCCAGTGAATTCGGCACACCTGTTTATGTGTATGATGCAAATACCATTGTTTCTCAATACCAACGTCTGAAGAATGCCTTTAATGGTAAGGATGTGAAGTTGCATTATGCCTTAAAAGCGTTGAATAATATTAACATTCTACGTTTGCTTAAACAACAAGGTGCTGGACTTGATGCAGTTTCAATTGAAGAAATCTATTTGGGATTGAGAGCAGGCTTTGAACCAACTGATATTATGTACACTCCAAATTGCGTTTCCTATGAAGAGATTCAAGAAGCCATCAAAATTGGGGTGCATTTGAACATTGATAATTTGACTATTCTTGAAAAATTCGGAAAAGAATTTGGATCGACAAAAACATGTTGTATACGTTTGAATCCACATATCATGGCAGGTGGAAATTCAAATATTTCTGTTGGACATATTGACTCTAAGTTTGGAATTTCTATTCATCAATTAAGACATATACAACGTATTATTCAACATTATGACATTAAGGTTGTCGGCCTACATATGCACACTGGAAGCGATATTATTGATGCAGATGTGTTTTTGAGAGGAGCCGAATTGTTATATGAAGCGGCTGAATTTTTTCCTGATTTGCAATTCATGGATTTCGGTAGTGGATTCAAAGTCGGTTATAAAGAAAATGACATTGTCACAGATATTGAAAAAATCGGACACAAAATAGCCTTGTCCTTCGATAAGTTCTGTCAAGTATATGGCCGTGATTTAGAATTGTGGTTTGAACCAGGAAAATTTATCGTTAGTGAAGCAGGAAAACTTTTGGTTCAAGTCAATGTTGTTAAACAAACTACTTCGACTGTTTTTGCTGGGGTGAATAGCGGACAGAATCACCTTATTCGGCCAATGTTTTACAATGCATATCATCAAATTGAAAATATCAGTAATCCAGAAGGTGAGAAGAAACTTTATTCTGTGGTAGGATATATTTGCGAAAGCGATACACTTGGATACGATCGTTTGTTGCACGAAGTTCGAGAAGGCGATATATTTTCAATTTCCAATGCCGGTGCGTATGGGTTTACAATGAGTAATCAATACAATGCCCGTCTGCGTCCTGCCGAAGTTCTTTTGTATAATGGAACCGCACATTTAATTCGAAAACGAGAAACAATTGAGGATATTTACCGAAATGAGGTTGAATTGGATCAGTTAAAGTCTTGAATCGCAATTTCACTTGCGATTTTCGCTGAAAGCAAGCAAAGTGGAATGCCGCCACCGGGATGAACGCTTCCTCCAACAAAATATAAGCCTTTCACCTTTGAGAAATTGGGATGTCTGAAAAATGCTGCATTTCGGTCATTCGAACTTGCTCCATACAAAGCGCCTGCATAACTAGACGTTCGTTGTTCAATGCGAATTGGGTCTAAAAAGTCCTCTTCTTCTATGAGGCTTTCTAAGTCTACGTGTAAAAGACGATTTAATTTATGAATAATATTTGTTCGGATACGTTTGCGCAATTCTTCCCAATCTTGGCCACTATTGGAAGGCACATTCACCATTACGAACCAATTTTCGCAATTTTTTGGAGCATCATCCTTGACATATTTGGAACTGATATGCACATATACTGTGGGATCATCGCAAACATCTTTCTTTTCAAAAATGGTCGAAAATTCATTTTTATAATCTTCACTAAAAAAGATATTGTGCAAGTCTAAATTGTCGAATGATTTTTTAATTCCCCAATAGAAAATCATTGCAGAACTAGAGGGTTCTTGTGCCAGCGTTTTTTTGTTTGCTTTCGTGTTTTTAAGCAAATATTTGTAGGCAGGTTTTACATCAGCATTGCAAAAAACAAGGTCGCTTGGAATAAAAGAGTCATTCACTCGAATACCACTAATCACCTTGCCATCTTCAACAATTTCTTGCACAGGTGAATTGTAGTGAAAATTCACTCCAATTTTTTCAGCTAAATGCACAAGTGATTGTGTGATATCATTCATGCCTTTTTTCGGAAAATAGGTACCAATTCCAAATTCTAAATGTGGAATGATGTTTAGAATTCCTGGTGCTTGATAGGGGTTTGAACCATTATAGGTCGCGTAACGGTCAAAAAGTTGAACCAATTTGGGGTGATTCAGGTTTTTTTCGTTGGAAGCGTGCATTGTCGTAAACAAACCTAAATTTGGAATGGCTGCAATGGTTCTTATGATATCTTTGGATAAGTACGAACTGAATTTGTGCAAGGATCGTTCGAGGAAGACTTTATGTGTTTTTTTGTATATGTATGCGCTATGCTCTAGATGTCTCTCAAGTGGATCTGTATCAATCTTTAAAACCGATTTTACTGTGTCCAACAACGTTTCACGATTGCTCGATACGGGAAGAAATGTACCATCCTCAAAAAAATAGTGACAAGTGGTGTTGCAGGTGAAGTATTCAAAAAATTCGTGTGGGTCAAGCTGGTTCAATTCAAAAAGCTCATTTACAAATTGAGGCATTGTGAATAGGGAAGGACCAGCATCGAAGCGATAATCTCCAAGTTTTAGAACACTCAATTTTCCGCCTGGGTAAGCATTTGCTTCATAAACGTCGACTTTAAAGCCGGCATTGGCCAATCTTATTGAAGCACTTATTCCTGCAATACCTGATCCTACAATACTAACTTTTTTGGACATTTCAATTCAATGTATAAAGTGTGAAATTAGAAAAACTGTTGATCATTTTTTTATATTCGAGCTAAAAAGCGATTTATGGGAAAAGTGACGGGTATTGGAGGCATTTTTATTAAGTGTAATAATCCAGAGGAAATGAACAATTGGTACCGTGATGTTTTAGGAATGACAACAAATCCATACGGTGTTTTGTTTTCTTTTAACGACAGTAATTCACCAAAGGGATTTCTACAATTGGGGACTTTTCCAACTAATTCTGATTATTTTGGAAATGAAAGCCAGCAATCTATGCTTAATTTCAGGGTAGACAATATGATGGAAATTCTTGAGGTCCTGAAAAAACACAAGGTTCAAATCGTCAAAGATTTAGAAGAATACGAGTACGGCAAGTTTGTACACATTCTAGACTTGGAAGGAAATCGAATTGAATTATGGGAGCCAATGGATGGAGCATTCGAAAAAGAAGCTCACATGCCAATGATTTAATTTAGGCTGTTAAACAGTCGTTCTAAATTCGGATTTTTAACCATTGAATCTGGACCTAAGAAAAGAATTTTCTTACAACCATTGCGTTCAATCCATAAATCTAGGTTTGAAACAGCAACCATTACGGTACCATTGATGTCAATTTTGTGAACTGGTTTTTGACGTCTATCAAAAGAAGCTTTTACTTCAAGGATGTCGCGATCAACCTCTTGGTTTTCACTAAAAATAACGAGACCATCGATACCATCGTCTGCATCCTCCGATTTATTCGTGTATTCTTGGGAATTTATATTGCGACTAGTAAACCAAGGGCCAATAAAATTACCAAACAATGAATTGGATTTAAAATAAACAGATTCGATTTTCATGAGATCTCTACAAAAATTTGAGGTTGCGAAATTAGCTATTTTCTTTGGTTAATATTCGCTTAAACTTAAATTTAATTAATAACCTAAAATTTTCATGAAATCAGCGGCTGTTTGTTCTTCGCTAAAAAGCTCAGTTTGGAGCTTCCCGTTCTCATCACGTTTAATTAAAACGTGCTTAGGTTCAGGAATTAAACAGTGTTTTAATCCTCCAAATCCACCTATCGTTTCTTGATAAGCTCCAGTATTGAAAAATCCGATGTATAATGTTTTGTTGCGATCGAATTTGGGAAGATAAATGGCATTCGAATGTTGTTCTGAGTTGTAGTAATCATCACTATCACATGTCAGACCACCTAAAAGCACTCGTTCATAATCATCATTCCAGCGATTTATAGGCAACATTATAAAACGTTGATTGATCGCCCAAGTATCAGGGAGGTTAGTCATGAACGATGAGTCAATCATATTCCATTTCTCTCTATCGTTCTGTTGTTTTTGGTGTAAAACACTGAAAATCGCTCCACCACTTTCCCCAACAGTAAATGATCCAAATTCTGTAAAAATATTTGGTTCTGGAATATCGTTATCCGTACAAACGCGTTTTACTTGCATAAGTATTTCACGCACCATATAAGCGTAATCAAAATCAAAGGCCAATGATTTTTTAATTGGGAAACCACCGCCAATATTCAATGAGTCCAGTTCAGGACAAATCTTTTTAAGGTCAGAATAGACACGCAAACATTTGGTTAATTCGTTCCAATAGTATGCAGTATCATTAATTCCTGTATTGATAAAGAAGTGAAGCATTTTTACTTCAACTCTTGGATTATCTTTTACAATTGCTTTATAAAAAGGAACGATTTCACGGTAGCGAATTCCTAAACGTGAGGTATAAAATTCGAATTTCGGTTCTTCCTCAGAAGCTATTCGAATACCAATCTTAATGGATTCTTCTGTTTTTGCAAGTATTTCTTGTAGTTCTTGTGTATTATCAACGATTGGAATGACATTTAATTTTCTGTCATTTATCAAGCCGCACATGTTATCAATATACTTTTCAGTTTTGTAACCGTTGCAAATAACATAGCGTCCATCAACTAGTTTCCCTGAATTATATAAATTCCGTACAATGTCAATATCGAATGCAGAAGAAGTTTCAATGTGCACATCGTTCTTCATTACTTCGTCTAACACAAAAGAGAAATGGTTACTTTTCGTACAATATGAATAGTAGTAATTTCCTGCATAACCAAGGTTATTCATGGCTTCTCTAAACCAACCTTTAGCACGTTGAATGTTATTCGAGATTTGTGGTAAATAATTAAATTTTAGCGGAGTTCCATACTCATCAATCAATCGCTTTAAATCGATACCGTGGAAAAATAAACGATCATCATGCAAGTTGAATTCGTTTTGCGGAAAATCAAATGTTTGATCAATTAAATCGAAGTATTTTGTTCTCATTTAGCTCTATAGATTCAATTATAATAATTCATTTATACGTTCAGTTGGTCGGGCAATGACAGCTTTCCCATTCTTTACTACGATAGGACGTTCAATTAGTTTCGGAAATTTCACCATTGCGTCAATCCATTCGTCATCTGACAGGTTTTTACCTTTGAAATGAGTTTTGAATTCTTCTTCAGATGTGCGAATTAATTCTTGCGGCTTTATGCCTAGTTGAGCGATAAGGGCTTTTAATTGAGTTTTTGTCGGAACATCTTTTAAATACTCAATCACTTCAAAATCTAAGTTCTTTTCTTGAAGAAACTCAAGTGCACATCTACTTTTCGAACAACGAGAATTGTGATATACCGTGATTTTATTTGCCATCATTAACTTCCGTACATCATTAAGTAAGATTTCAAAAATGGCATAAGTTCACCGTTAAGAACCTTGTCAGGATCATTAACCGAGAAATCAGTACGGTGATCTTTTACTCTTCGATCATCTAGTACGTAACTGCGAATTTGAGATCCCCATTCAATTTTTTTCTTGCCAGCTTCAATTTGTTCTCTCGATTCAGCTCGCTTTCTTAATTCGATTTCATATAACTGAGAACGTAACAATTGCATTGCTTTTTCGCGATTACCTAATTGTGAACGGGTTTCAGTATTTTCAATGACAATTCCAGTCGGAGCATGTTTTAATCGAACACCTGTTTCAACTTTGTTGACGTTTTGTCCACCAGCACCACCCGATCTAAATGTATCCCAACTAATATCAGCTGGATTAATATAAATTTCGATTGTATCATCAACAGATGGGTAAACATAAACAGAAACAAATGATGTCATTCGCTTTCCTTGAGAATTGAAAGGACTCACACGGACCAATCGGTGTATTCCGTTTTCTCCTTTTAAATATCCAAATGCAAATTCACCCTCTACTTCAATGGTTACCGTTTTAACACCTGCAACATCTCCTTCCTGAAAATTGAGTTCTTTTGTTTTATATCCGTGTTTTTCAGCAAACATAATGTACATTCGCATCAACATCCCCGCCCAGTCACAGGCTTCAGTACCACCAGCACCTGCCGTAATTTGAATAACTGCACTTAATGCATCTTCTTCGCCAGAAAGCATGTTTTTAAGTTCAAGTTCTTCTATTTTTTTTGTCAATTCTTCATTTAAAGCATCAACACTTTCTTCTTCAGAAGGATCTTCTTTAGCGAAATCCATCAACACTTCTAAATCGTCCAGCATCAACTTCAATTCATCATAAGTTGCCACCCAATATTTTAGATTGCGAATATGCTTCATTTTAACCTCTGCAGCTTTGGCGTCATTCCAAAAATCAGGGTCTTGCGACTTAAGTTCTTCTTCCTGTAATTGGATTCTTTTTTCACCAATTTTCAAGTATGCTTCGATAGCCGAAATACGTTGAGAAAGTTCTTTAAATTGATCAAGATTTATCATAAGGCTGCAAATTTAATAAAAAGCATTCATGTCCTGTATATAATAGGAGAACATACTAAAAAATAGTAATTGAAGTAAAAATGAACTATGGTATTTTTAAAAGTTGATAAAAAAGCAAAAACAATTTCTAAAAATCCAATGTGAGGGATTGAAAAAATAATACATTTGCGTCAAAATTTATTAAAATGAATGTACCTCAAAACTTAAAGTATACAAAAGACCACGAGTGGGTGCTTGTAGAAGGAGATGTTGCAACAGTAGGAATTACTGATTTTGCTCAAGGCGAATTAGGTGATATTGTATACGTGGAAATTGAAACAGTTGGTGAATCGATTGATCACGAAGAAGTATTTGGTTCGGTTGAAGCAGTTAAAACAGTATCGGATTTGTTTATGCCGATTTCTGGAGAAATTCTTGAGTTTAACGATAAGTTAGAGGCTGATCCTGAATTAGTAAATTCTGATCCTTATGGTGATGGATGGATGATTAAAGTGAAAATTTCAGATGCATCACAATTGAATAATTTGTTAGATGCAGCTGCTTATTCAGCTTTAATTGGCTAATTTTTGTTATTCAAATTGAACGTTTGGTGAATTAGTTTGTAAAGTTGTTCAATCGGTAGCTTTTATTTAGTGTAAGGAAAGCTTTATTGATTTTTGGAACAC